>SCPP01000136.1_pt1 | contig 113781 bp, 148 predicted proteins | sample 6106811 | NCBI WGS metagenome assembly SCPP01 (sample SAMN10720449, study PRJNA508395) | human gut metagenome | isolation source: Participant 2 stool, 15 month | host: Homo sapiens | collected 2018 | reverse complement strand
AATACTAATCTTGAGATTACAGGTTGGGGAGAATATAACCCAGAGACTGGTAAGACACTTAGTAAGGGTGGTCTTGAGAATGGTGTAGACAGAACTAAGGAAGTATGGTACACAGATTGTAAAGGTCTTAAGGCAAGAAACAGCATTTATGCTTATTTTTCAAAGCCATATTACAGCAAGGATTTTGATAAGACAATAATTACTGTTTCACAGGAAATTAAGCATTCAGACGGAACGAATTATGGTATTGTGGGTATGCATATTGATTTTTCTGAGATTACAGATTTTGTACAGGGTATCGGACTTCTTAATACAGGATTTGTTGTCCTTGCAGATGAAGATGGTAATATACTTGTTAATAATGATAATAACAAGTATGTAACAGATTCAGTATCAGGACTGAATTGCTGGAGTACAGTTAAAGGTCTTACAGAGAATGATTATGATAAAGCATTTTCATTTGATGAAAACATTAATGGTGAAAAGGTACATGTAGTAACATCTAAGGATGCTGTTACAGGATGGACACTTGTTGGTTTTATCAGTTCTAAAGAAACATCTGCTACAACTAATAAGATGATTAGCAATACTGTTATATTCAGTATTATCGCATTTGTTATTGGAATTGGTATTGCACTTGCAGTTACAGCTTCTATGACTAAGGAGATTAAGAAGGTTTCTGGACATATGAAGGATGTTGCGGGTGGTGATTTAACAGATAGAATTGATGTAAAGAAGAAGAATGAGTTTGGAGACCTTGAGAATAACTTTAACAACATGGTTGAGAACATGGCAGTTCTTATTAAGGGTGTTGAGGAAAAGAGTGGAGTTATAGTAGATGCATCTGCTAAGATTGCAGGAGTATCTAAGTCTACTACAGAGACAGTAGGTCAGGTTTCAGAGGCTATACAGAGTGTTGCAGTTGGTGCATCAGGTCAGGCAGACAGTACACAGACAGCAACACAGGAAGTAGAAAATCTTGCAGACAGATTAAAGGAAACTAAGGCTTATGTAACTGATATCAGTGATATGTCTGTTGAAACACAGAAGTTAAGTAATAAGGGACTTACAATTGTTGATGAACTTATTACTAAGGGACAGCGTTCAATTGATAACTCTAAGATTTCTAAAGCAGTTGTATCTGAGATGGTAAGCAGTATAGAGAAGATTAATTTCATATCAGATGCCATTACAGAAATTACAGAGCAGACTAACCTGTTATCACTTAATGCTTCTATTGAGGCAGCAAGAGCAGGAGAGAGCGGTAAAGGATTCGCAGTCGTTGCTGATGAGATAAGAAAGCTTGCTGAACAGTCACAGCAGTCAACAGATGAGATTAAGGAGATTGTTAATGAGATTACTATTAAGTCACAGCAGGTTGAGCAGACAATGGATGAGTCAGTTGGTATTATAGAGGAACAGAATGTTTCTATTAAGGATGCTAAGGAACTGTTTAATACAATTTCTGATTCAGTTAACGGACTTAAGGAAGGTCTTGATAACATTACACAGCTCAATGAAGCTATGGATACTAATAGAAGTAATGTTGTAAGCAAGATGGAAGATGTTGCAGCAGTAGCAACTGAGACCGCAGCAGCTTCTGAAGAGGTTACAGCATCAGCCGTTGATGTTGAGCAGACAATGCACGACCTTAATGAATTTACAGTTGAACTTGATAATATTGCTGAAGCTCTTAAAGAGGCTATTGATAAGTTCAAGTTACAATAATTAAACTAATCCGATAAATGTGTTTATGGAAGCTGCCACTCAGGCGATTGTAATCGCCGGGTGGCAGCTTCTTTTTAATCTCATGGTATCATTGACCTTGCTGATGTTTTGTGATAAAATCTCTCTTGGTGTTTAGCCAAGTTGTTCTCATAGTTAAGTGGATATAACGGGGACCTCCTAAGTCTCAATCCCCAGTTCGACTCTGGGTGGGAACATTTATATTAACAAGTGATGGGCAGTGGCGATGGGAATCGTTGCTGCTTTTTATATTACATATTTTAGTGTGTGATTACAGTGTATTATAAAGAATTATTGCTTAAAGAAATCAATATATGGAAAAAATCATTGTACATGATAAAATTAAAAGATGGAGATATAGAGTAAGGTATAACATGAAAAGGAACAGGGATATTAATTGGCACAGTAATAGCTGCGATTATTATGATGTTTTATGTAGTGTTTTCACATTTAGTGATGCAGTTTCTGAAAAAGCTTTGACAACTTGCATTCCAGAATCAGTAAGTATAACAGAGGATGGAAAAACACAATATGATTTTAATTTACAATCATATGGACAGGATATAGGTTCAATAGTATTTTATTCTTCACATCAGAGAATAAATGTATATGCACAAGGAGAAGAAATTTACAGACTTAGTAATAAACGAAGTATATGGGGAAATACCCCGGATGGACATGGAATTTTGTAAAGCTTCCATCTGATGTGGACAGACTTCAAATAGAGATTTCACCTTGTTATAAGGAGGTTGAAGGCCAGAAACAGGAATTCTATATCGGTGGTGGCAATGATATATATATGAAATTGCTTCGAAAAGCTATGCCAGCATTTATTATAAGCGTAGTTATTTTATTGGTAGGATTATATATTACTATATATTGACGATTGTACATAAGGAGTCAGATAGACGGAACATTGTTATATCTGGGAATATTTTCGATTCTTCTTGGATTATGGTCAGCAAATGAAACAGATGTATCTGCACTTATATTTGCAAACAGACAAGCCGGGTCATACATTGCTTTTGTTACACTTATGATTATGCCAATGGCATTTATTATGTTTGTAAAAAGTTTTTGGAAATAAATGATAATCTGTTTTGGAAATTAATCTGTTATTTTAATGTAATAATTATTCTTTTAGAACACATACTTAATGCTACAGGAATATATTATTTTAGACAGACATTGTGGATGACTCATATTGTAATCATATTAATGCTGATATATTTATTTGTTGTAATTACAATTAAGATTATTAGAAGACAGTTGGACACCATAGATAAATACTGTATATTAACGTTGATTTTAGTATTTTGTCGACAATCATAGATATGGCAGGATATTATAAGAGTGGTAATAATTCAGAGTATTTGGAAGAATAGCATTTCTTTTATTTATTCTTGTACTTGGATTAGATGCTTCAAGACAGACCATTGCGAGACTAAAAAAGGAGAAGGATAGGAGCTAGAGCAGTTTGCTTTAAATGATTCCATGACAGGCATGTATAATAGAAATGCATATGATTATTATATTAATAATGAAAAATGCTTTGATGGTTGTATGGTTGTAACATTTGATTTAAATAATCTTAAAAGTTGTAATGATAACTACGGACATAGAGGGAGATGCTTATATTATTAATGCAGCACGGATAATAGAAAATATATTTGAGCGTTATGGTAAGTGTTACCGCATTGGTGGCGATGAGTTTTGTTGTATAATACCAAAGGGAAAGAGTGTAGACATAGAGCGTGTAATAAGAAATGTTTTGAACAATAGAATTATTCAACAGAATGGGAATTGCCTGTGGTTATGCTGTTTTACAGTTGATGATATGGAACTGGAAAGAGTACGAGAGCGTGCAGATGAGGAGATGTATCAGCGAAAAGAAATGAAAATGTGATTAATAACTCAAAATTAATATCTTATAAATTATTATCGACATACGCGCGCATACACGATATAATGAGCGTTAGCAAGGGAAACATGCTTATGAATTATATTGTTATGGATCTTGAGTGGAATCAGAGTGCCAAGGGAAAACAATTTTCTGAGGATCATTTTCCTTTTGAGATTATACAGATAGGCGCGGCGAAGGTTAATGAGAAGCTTGATATTGTAGATGAGTGGCAGTGTACCATTAAGCCACAGGTGTATACAAAGCTGCAGAATACAGTCAGGAAGATACTAGGGATAACAGAAAATGACCTTGCTAACGGAACGGATTTCGTATCGGGTGTTACTGAATTTCTTGAATGGTGCGGTGAGGATTATACATTTGTTACATGGGGAAGCATGGATATTACTGAATTAAGAAGGAATATGAAGTTTTATGAAGTGCCGGAGAATTTCCCAAAGCCGCTTCTGTATCTTGATCTTCAGAAACTTTACAGTATTAATTTTTCAGATGGCAAGACACGCATGAATCTTAAATCTGCAATCGATGAGCAGGGAATCAAGGGTGATGAGCATTATCATTCAGCAATGAGTGATGCAAGGTACACAGCTAAGATAATGAAGAAGCTGGATTTCGACAGAGTTAAGAAGTTCTGCAGTATAGACACATTTACAATTCCAGAGTCAAGAAAGGACGAGGTATATCTTAACTTTGGAACTTATGAGAAGTATATTTCAAAGGGATTTGCTACAAGGGACAAGGCTGCAAGCGACAGAACTGTACGTTCCTGCAAATGTTTTTTATGTGGCAGGACTATGACAAGAACGGTTAAGTGGTTTGCTACTAATTCGAAATGCTATTACGGCTTGTTTACGTGTGATGAACATGGGCTTATAAAGGGGCGTTTCAGAGTTAAACAGACCGAAGAAGGCAGATATTATGCAGTCAGAATTATGAAGCACACGGATGAAAAGGGCGCACTTAAGATATATGAAAAGCAGATAAAAGAGAGGGAACACAGACGCAGGCGGCGTCAGGCTGAGAAACTCTCAGAACAGAAATAATGGCATGTCAGAAATCCAACTGACATGCCATTTTAATATATTTAATATCAGAACATTAATCCATATATTACTGCAAGACCAAGAATCACCTGGATAATTGTGAATCTGAAAACAACCTGCGTATCTGACCAGTCTTTATTCTTTCTCATATGGTCGTGGATTGGTGTACGAAGGTTCTTCATTAAGTTGATGTGAAGAAATCTCATGAAAGAAACCTTGATAAGACCAAGTCCGCCATCGAGAATAATTACAAGTGCCATTGGAATATAAAGCAGCGGTGCATGGAGCTTGAGGAATGTAAATGCTATAAATATTCCTATTGCTCTCGAACCGGCGTCACCCATAAGCAACTTGCTTGGTGATGCGTTGAACCACAGGTAGCCGAGGATACACACAATCATAATAAGAACGGTGTGTCTGTAAGCTGATTCAATATTAAATGACTTAAAAAGTACATACACTGAGGCAAGTGTTACAACAGAGAGTGTACCACATAAGCCGTCAACACCATCTGAACAGTTAGTAACATTGATACTTACCCATATAAGTATAATAATAAGTATTGCATAGATGATTGGATTAAGAGTTACTGTCTTTCCAAAGAATGCAAGGTCAAATGTGTTAGGGTTGTAATGCAGGTAAGTAACTGCCGCCATAACCGATATTGCAAGGTCAATAAGACCTTTCTTTAAATTACCCCATGGTGATGAAGCACTGTCATCAAGGTATCCGCTGAGCATTGCGGCAAGCACAAGTATAAGATAAATGATAAGCTCGGCACTTAAGTTTACGAATAATGCACATGTGACTGTGAATGTAAGAATGAAAATCATGCCGGCGCCTCTTGGCTTTCCAACTGATTTACTTCCGTTGATGGCATAAGCTCTTCCGGCATCTCTTGGAAGAAGATTCTTGCCAAGAGCAATTGCAGCTATTGTAAATGCGAAGGCAAATAAAATGCTTACAAATGCTATGATGTTGGTGAAACTTTCGTTAATAATATAGTATATCATAAGAATTTAATACTCCTTTTCATCTTTCTAACTTATATAAAGCATTTATTTCAATGCGATTTACAGTATAACATAATATATGTGAAATGAACATTTTTTTTGCATATGAAATGTAGTAATTAATTTGCTAATGTGGTAATATACTATTAATTAATGGGATAATCTGAGGGGACCCATGAGTATCGTGTAGGATAATAATATAATGGAGGATTTTATGAAGAATATGCAAAAATACGAGCAGCTGGCAATCACAGAAGTGGATGCATATCTTTTTGGACAGGGAACTCATTATGAGATATATAACAAAATGGGTGCGCATGTTGGAGTAAAAGACGGAAAAGAAGGTGTGTATTTTGCTGTGTGGGCACCTGCTGCAAGGGAAGTCTATGTTATAGGTGAGTTTAATAACTGGAATGCATATGGTTATGATATGAAGAAGATTTCAGATGGTGGAATATATGATTTGTTCATACCGGGAGCTAAAGCTGGGGATATGTATAAGTACCTTATTATTTCACAGAGTGGAGAGGCACTTTACAAGGCAGATCCATATGCTAATCAGGCACAGTTAAGACCAGAGACAGCATCAATAGTTGCCGATCTTTCAGGTTATGAATGGAAAGATTCTGAATGGGTTGAGAAGAAGAAGACAGAGAATCATCTTAAAGCACCTCTTTCTATATATGAATGTCATCTTGGCTCATGGAAGAAGAAAGATGATGGAACAGAGGACGGATTTTATACATATAGAGAATTGGCACCTGAGCTTGCAAAATATGTAACAGATATGGGATACACACATATTGAACTTATGGGAATTGCAGAGTATCCATATGATGGATCATGGGGATATCAGGTAACTGGTTATTATGCACCTACAGCAAGATACGGAACACCTAAGGATTTCATGTATTTTGTAGATTATATGCATGAAAAAGGAATTGGTGTAATTCTTGACTGGGTACCGGCACATTTTCCAAAGGATGCACATGGACTTGCTAATTTCGATGGAAGCTGTGTATATGAGTATGCAGACCCTAGAAAGGGAGAGCATCCTGACTGGGGAACGAAGGTATTTGATTATTCCAAGAATGAAGTGGCTAACTTCCTTATTGCTAATGGAATGTTCTGGGTGGACAAGTTCCATATTGATGGTTTAAGAGTTGATGCTGTTGCTTCAATGCTGTATCTGGATTACGGAAGGACAGAAGGAAACTGGGTTCCTAACAAATATGGTGACAACGGTAATCTCGAAGCAATCAGCTTTTTAAAGCATTTTAACAGCATGTTAAAGAAGAGATTCCCACAGGCAATAACTATAGCTGAGGAGTCAACAGCATGGCCTATGGTAAGTGGTGATCCTGACAATGGGGAATGTCTTGGCTTTACATTTAAGTGGAATATGGGCTGGATGCATGATTTCCTTGAATATATGAAACTCGATCCATATTTCAGAAAGTTTAATCATAGCAAGATGACATTTTCATTGATGTATGCTTACAGCGAGAATTTCATTCTTGTGCTTTCACATGATGAGGTTGTACATCTTAAGTGTTCTATGCTTGGTAAAATGCCTGGTGACAGGGAGGACAAGTTCAAGAATCTTAAGCTGGCATATGCATATATGTGTGGACATCCTGGCAAGAAGCTTTTATTCATGGGACAGGAATTTGGTCAGTGGAATGAGTGGAGTGAGAAGCGTGCTCTTGACTGGTATCTGTTAGAGGATGAAAGTCATACAGAACTTAAGGATTTTACGAAGAAGTGTCTGAAGCTTAATAAGAATTATCCATGTCTGTATGCTACTGATTACAGCAGTGAAGGATTCAGATGGATTAATGCCAATGATAAAGATAATAGCGTTTTATCATTTATGAGAATCAGTCCGGATGGAAAGAAGAATCTTCTCTTTGTACTTAATTTTACACCCGTTGAAAGAGACAGCTTCAGAATAGGAGTTCCGTTCAAGACTAAGTATAAGCTGGTTCTTGGAGATAATGAAGCTGACCAGAAGAAGACTCTTACAGCCGTTAAGGGAGATTGTGATGGATATCCGCAGTCATTGCTTATTGATTTACATAAGTATGGAATAGCTGTGTATGAGTTTAACGGTGATGTTTCTAAGGTTCATGCTACGAAGATATAGGAGAATAATATAGAGAAAGGGAGCTGGTTTGGATTTTTATTAATTCTGAATTAGCTTCCTTTTTATTTGCTATAATATATCTCTCAATTATCCCGCCACATCTGCCGAAATATTTATTATATGACAATGAGTGATTGTTTCAGACAGTAAATAAGAAAGGCAGCAGAATATGACATATACAGTTTCGGGCGCGAATTTTAATAAAGATGTTGCGGCACAGGGAACATCTATTAATTATAAAGAAAATAAGGCGGTTAAAAGTGAAGGTGTGGCAGGCTCATTTGCAGGAGTGGTAATCTCTGGCAGTGTGACAGCTGCAACTGACAATACATATGAGGGACTTCTTAAGGAGGCAGATGATGTAAAGAGCCAGATTATGGCGAGTGCTTCCAGTGCAAAGATAAGCCTTAAGGCATTGATGATGAAGTTATCAGGTGCTGATGCGGTAAAGCTAGATGAGGACGGCTTTAATCTTACAGATGCTACACCAGATGATATGGTTAATATTATTGAGAAAATTAAGATTGAACTTGCGATGCACTCTGATGATTATGTTAATTATGGCACAGCAGTTTCTAAGGATAAGATTGAGAGTGTGACTGGAAGTGCAGCAACAGCGGCAAGTGTCGAGAGCCGTATGCAGGGAGCAGATATAGCTGTCAATGATGAAAGTGTTGCTGAGGTTAAAAGCACACTTGAAAAGAGTAAAGAGTTAAAGCCATTATCAGAGAACACAAAGAATTACATGGTTGCTAATGGCATTGAGCCTTCAATTGCTGGAATATATCAGGCACAGGCGGCAACCTCATCAAGTATCAGTGCAGATGGCGTTACAATAGGAAGGTGTGTAAATGCAATATCTGACGCTGATTTTGAAGCGTTAAGGCCGGGAATTGAGAAGATAATTGCTTCGTCAGGACTTGAGGTTAATGATAATACACTTGCGGATGCAAGAGCATTTATTGATGCACAGATTCCTGTTACTAAAGAAAATCTTGAATATAAGGCACAGCTTGATGCGATAGATATTGAAAAGATTCAGGCTGACCCTGATGAAATGCTTAATAAGATACTTGATAACATGAAGCTTGGAGGCAAGGCAGAGAATACGCTCGTTACAGGTTCGCCAATTGATGATATAAGGACAGCTCTTGATACTATTAACAGGGCAGAGTATTCAGATGTTGCAAATGTGGTATCAAAAGGAGAAACATTTACAATAGCAAGCCTTAAGCTGGAGATGGATGCAAGAAGCTTCAGAATTGAATACAGTGCAGCATCAGTAAGCACAGGAAATAGTGAAGTTAGAAATCAGGCATCTGATGTACAGCAGGCAGCAGATAAGGCGTATGACACGCTTGTAACAGCAAGAGTTCTTATGAGTGCGAATGCGTCTGTATATCTAGTCAAGAATAACATTTCTATTCTTACAACTCCGATAGATGAGCTTAATTCAATGCTTATGGAATATGAACAGGCGGATGGAATGTATGAAGAAGCGCAGATTGCATATACAGATGTTCTTGAAGCAAGAAAGACATTGAATGAGATAGTAAGAAATCCTGCGCGTGTATTTGCCAGTATGTTTGACAAGATGAATGAAACTTATGAGGCAGTCGGAACTCAGATAAGAGGCGATTTGGGTGATTCATTAAAGAAGGCAGTACAGGGAAGTGCTGATGATATTATTAGGGAGCTTGGACTTGAGGGAACTGATGAGGACAAGGAAGCAATAAAGGTACTGGCTGCTAATAACATGGATATGACAAAGGAAAATGTAGAGACAGTCAAATCTGTTAATGCAATGATTAATAATCTTATTAAGAATATGAAACCAGAGACAGTTCTTAATATGATAAAAGACGGAGTAAATCCAATGAATGCTTCAATTGAGGAAGTAAACGAATATCTTACAGAGGCTAATGATAAAGCATCTAAAGATAATGAGGAGAAGTTTTCAAAATTTCTTTATAAGCTTGACCGTACCAATGGTATTACTAAAGAGCAGAGAAAGCAGTTTATAGGAATATACCAGATGATGAATATATTCACCAGAGATGCCGGAGTGGCAGCAGGTGCGTTGATTAAGCAGGGAGCTGAGGTCACTATGAATAATCTTATGACTGCATATAATTCAAGAAAGCATTATGACATGGACACTGTTATTGATGAGAATACAGGAATGGCAGAGGTAAGCGGAATTGCTAACTATTACAGTGCATTATTCATGGCAAATGGTGGATTAGTTACCCCGAATACATTAAAGAATGTGGATAACTCATCCGGAATCGGAGAACAGTCCGTTGAAATGTTTATTGAACAGTTAGAGGATAACTATGATGCGGCAGCCGAGGAACAATATTATGAGGAATATCTTAAGGAACAGCAGGCAGCAGTGCAGGCAGGAGCTGATATATTGAGGCAGATAAGAAATGCAGATACAGAAATAAACAGTGGTAACATACAGGCTGTGAAAGCATTTTTAGAATCCGGACAGTTCCCGGATATCAGAGGTGTTAAGACAACACATGATTATGCAAGGGATTCGATTGAAAAAATCGGACATAAAGAAAAACTGTCACTTATGTATGAAGAAATGAAAGATGAGACAGAGGAAGAACTTCAGGAGGTTCTTTCCAAAGCGGGAGACCTTGATACACAGATAGATGTCAATTACGAGGGATTTCTGGATTTAAGACTTAAAGACAGAACAATTGGATATATTAAGAATCTGGCATTAAGGCATGATTACAGAATACCATATATAACAGACTCAGGAAGTACAGGAATGCTGAAGCTTACATTGGTTCAGGATGACGACAATAAAGGTCGTATATCTGTAAACATGCTAAGCAGCGTATTAGGAAAAGTTTCTGTTGAGGCTAAGGCTGACAGAGAAAGTCTTGGTATGTACATTGTCAGTGACACAGCAGTTTCAGATGAAGGAATCAAGCTTCTTGATGATATGGAAGAATCCTTAAAAGAAGTATTTGGCTTTACAAATGTGTCTGTAAATACTACAAAATCGTCAGATGTGCCATATGTGACTTATGAGGCAGCGGCGGATAGTGTGGCAACAGATAAGCTGTATGAAATTGCAGCACAGATTGTAAAACAGCTTGCAGGCTAAAGATTTGCACAGAAAATCCGATATATAGAGCATGAACAGGTAAATTAGACAGACAGAAAGGTTAAGATATGAGAATAGGAACTAATGTGGCAGCGATTGTTGCCAATAATGCATTACAGAAATCACAGAATAATCTGTCAACATCAATACAGAGATTATCATCAGGATACAAGATAAACGGTTCTAAGGATGATGCCGCAGGCTGTGCAATATCTGAGAAAATGAGAGCTCAGATAAAAGGTCTTAGTCAGGCCAGAATAATACAGCTGATGGAGTTTCTGTTATAAGTACAGCAGAAGGTGCAATCAATGAGATCCAGAGTATGCTTACAAGATTAAAGGAGCTTAGTGTACAGGCAGCTAATGATGTTAATTCAGATGATGAAAGAGAAGCTATCCAGAAAGAGATAAACCAGATTAATAAAGAGATAGACAGAATATCAGAACAGACAGAATTTAATACACAGTCTCTTATTAACGGTAATCTTTCAAGAAGAGTATATTCAGACCTGCAGGGAGTTAATCAGCTTTCAGTATCTGATAATTATACAGCAGGCATATATGGAATTACAGTTACAGAGGATGCCAGACAGGCTATCGCGGTAGGAGCAGGAAGTATTACTATGTCATCAACAGCTTCTATAACAGAAGAACAGGCTGGAGCAATAAACATTAATGGCTACAAGATAAGCATTTCCGAAGGTGATACACTGATAAGGTGATGGGAAAGATTATTGACGGAGTTAACATCACAGGGGTTCTGCATTTACAGTTAAAGACCTTAATAATGATACAGCAGCTAATGGAACAGAATATGCAGGCTATGAGCCAACAGCCAGTTATGCGGGTTCGACACTTGTTATTATGACTAATCAGTACGGAAGTGACCAGAGAATGAATATAACATGTGATAATGCAGAGCTTGCAGATATTTTGGGAATACCACAGGCAGCAACACAAGATGGTATATATGTAGAGGGAAGTGATGTTAAGGCAGAGATTGCTACAGGAGATGATGGAAAGCGAATTGGTTTTGCTGATTCGGCAATTGTTTCTACAAAAGGAACTGTTATAACAGTAACAGATGTTAATAACAAAGAGTTTTCAATGGATGTTACAGGTAATGCGGCAGGTACTGTATTTGACGACAGTAACAATGATGGACAGTCAACTGCAGGTGCAGGTACAGCAAAACTATAAGTCAGGAAGTTACAGATGTTGGTACAATGAGCATACATGTAGGAGCTATGGGATCAGGTTATTGTTATTGATATTCCAGCAATAACAACTTATTCACTAGGCACGGAACATATGAATGTTATGACTCATTATACAGCATCACAGGCTATATCAACTGTAGACCAGGCTATTACCAGGACTAATGAAATACGTTCGAAGCTTGGTGCGTATGAGAACAGATTTGATCATACAACTAATAACCTTGATGTTTCTAACGAGAATCTCACCAAGTCTTTATCAACTATGATAGATACTGATATGGCAGAGGAAATGACAACATATACATCAGAAACGGTTCTTACACAGGCTGCCACATCAATACTTGCACAGGCTAATGAAAGACCTTCACAGGTATTGCAGTTATTACAGTAGTTTAAGATTCAATGGTTATATAGGAAAGGGATGCTATGACTAAAGAAACAATTAAGACATTTCAGTATAGAATTACACAGGCAACAGCATCACAGCTTGTTGTAATTCTGTATGATAACTATAGAATATCTTAATGATGCATGTGAGAGTGATAGTGCTAAGCAGGCACATAATAATATATATATGGCACAGAAGGTTATAGACCAGCTTATATGCGGACTTGATATGCAGTATGAGATATCAGCTAATCTTCGTAATATATAATCATATGAAGAGGTCACTTATATCAGCATCTGTAAGCCTTGATAATAATGAGATTAACAGAATTACAGGGCTTTTAAAGAAACTCAGGGCATCCTTTTATGAAGTTAGTAAACAGGATGATTCTGAGCCGCTTATGAAGAATACACAGACAGTATATTCAGGTCTTACATATTCTAAGGGCGGAATCAGTAATGAGACACAGACAGATAATATAGAAAACAGAGGATTCAGGGTATAGCTCCGAATCCTCTGTTTGTTATAATCTGTGTCTTCTTCTGTTGTAATGTCTTCTCTGTCTTTTTTCTTCTTGCCCGTTCTTCAATAATGTAGATGATAAAAGAATAACGGCACCAATTCCAACAAGTATCCATATATTAATTCTGATACATGTTTTCGGTTTATAAGATGATGAAACATCATTATTGATGTATGGCAGTAGGCTTCCGGTATCTGTTCCGGCAGCAGATATATTAAGTGTAGTTGTGCCTACAGTATTATCATTGTACAGGAACTTAAGATGTGTTGTCATAACACCATTTTCATTGGTCATGTCATAATTATCATCAACCGTCATAGTTACATTTGATAATGAACTTTTATTAGGTATTGTGATAAATGAAGCATTCAGTCCGAAGTTTAGTGAAGAGTTGAAAACAGCCGAGTTGTAATAGTTGTCATTAGAGAACATAGCTCCGAGCTGACTTCCTGTAGTTGTTGATTTCTGAAAATTGGCAAATCCCAGTCAAAAGGGTTCTTGTATCAACATATCTTATCTCATCTGTTGCTTCCTTAAAAACAACACATATGAGACGCATGCCATCTTTTTCTGCAAATGTTACAAGTGTGTTCTGGGATTCATCAGTATATCCTGTCTTTCCACCCTTACAGTATTCATAATAGTAAGAACGGCCTTTCAACATCTTATGTCTGTGTCTGATTGTACGCTGTGCAGACATGTTAGTTGCAGGAATTACATATGCGTCAGCAGTAGAATCAATGCTTACGAAAGAAGCATTATTATAACAGCCTCTTGCAATCATTGCCATATCATATGCTGTTGTGTAGTGGTTGGTATTATATAATCCGCTTGCATTGGCAAAATGTGTATTCAAAGCACCAAGTTCTTTTGCCTTGGCATTCATCATATCAACAAATGCGTCTATGGAGCCGGCTACATGCTCACCGAGAGCATAGGCCATTTCATTGGCAGAATACAGCAGAAGTCCGTGAAGAAGCTGGTTGACAGTAAATTGCTCGCCTGCTTTTGAACTTAAGTTGGCATCCTCATATACATTAATTGAGTTAGCAGCTGACTGTGAAAATGTTACTACATCATCCATATTGCAGTTCTCAATGGTAAGAAGACCGGTAAGAATTTTGGTTGTGCTGGCAGGATAACATTTTTCATGTGAGTTTCTTTCGAATAGAATAGAGCCTGTGTCAGCATCAACAAGAATGCAGCTGCTTGAGTTAACATCAGGTGCATCCGGCCATACAGCCTCTGTGCTGGTTGTGTCTGTCTCGCTGTAGACTTTGTTGTATGCTGCAGCCTGGGTATCCGCTGCAAAAGCTGAGAATACCAAAACAGTGGCAGATACTGCGCTGGTTATCTTTATAAGTAATCCTTTAAGAAAATGTTTTTTCATTATATGGATAATTCCTCCGATTAATATAATATACCATTATATTTTAGCTTAGGATTGTCCATAAGTAAACCCTGCTTGGCAAAAAGTGATATTTATGGTAAATATATTACAAAGAATCTGTGTAATGCAGCCACAGAAACATGAAGGCATAGAAAAATGCTAAATATTTATTAGAAATAGGAATGGAGTGGGTTATGAGACTTAGAAATGTACCCGGAGCAAGGGAAGTAATGATAGAGAATGAATATGTGTTTACAGAGCCAGATGGGATGAAAGGCACATGGTCACAGGTTTTCGGTAACGATAATCCAATCCGTATTGAGATTGGTATGGGTAAAGGCACATTTATAACAACACTGGCAGCGAATAATCCTGATATTAATTATGTGGGTATTGAAAAGTATTCAAGCGTGCTTTTAAGAGCTGTAGAGAAACAGGATGAGCTTCAGCTTCCTAATTTAAGATTCATCAGAATGGATGCAGAGGCAATATGTGAGGTGTTTGGAGAGGGAGAGGTAGACAGAATATACCTTAATTTTTCAGATCCATGGCCAAAAGACAGACATGCGAAGAGAAGACTTACCTCAAGACAGTTCATGGCGAGATATGATGTTATATTAAAGCCGGACGGACAGGTGGAATTCAAAACAGATAATAAAGATTTATTTGATTTTTCATTAGAAGAGATTAAAGAGGCAGGCTGGGAGCTTCCTGTTGTAACATTTGACTTACATAATGACTCTGTACTTAACGAGGGTAATGTAATGACAGAGTATGAGACAAGATTTTCACAGATGGGCAATCCTATATGTAAACTTGTTGCGGTAAGAAATCATTAATAATAAATGCATATACTATATAAAGGCTTTGGGAGAAATGTTGTGAAGAATAAAGCATTTGCAAGGAAAGTATCAGAAGTGATGTATGTGCATAAAGGTGCGAATTACAGAGTGGTAAGGTTTAAGAATTCCCTCGACGATGTCGTGAGAATCCTTAATACCAAGAAATAATCTAGAGGTCATCGGGCGAGTCATAAGGCTGCACGGTGACTTTTCTTTTTTCCAGAAAATGCTGCACTGTGATGTTTAACAGGTAGCTTAATACGGCAAATACAGGAACTCCGAGGAACATTCCGATTACGCCAAACAACGCACCACCTACGGTTATTGAGAACACAACCCATACAGGCTTAAGACCTGTAGTGCTGCCGATGATACGCGGACCGATAAGCAGACCGTCAACCTGCTGGATGCAGACAATCATGATTACAAATATGATAAGTTTGATAGGGCTTGCGATAACAATAATCACCCCGCCAATCACGCCACCGATGTATGGTCCGAAATACGGAATCATGTTCGTTATGCCGACAATCACGCTTATAAGCACTGCATATGGCAGCTTGAGAATCAGCATGATAATAAAGCAGATAATCATGACAATAATTGAGTCAAATGATTTGCCGATAATATAATTAATAAAAATACTTGCACAATTCTTACAGATGATGCGTGTATTGTCTGCTGTTTTCTTAGGAAGCACGGCATATAAAAATCTCTTAAAATGATAAAAGATATTCTTATTATCAGAAATCATGTAGATGGATACGATAATTGCAATAACAAGATTTAACACACCTGAAAGAATGGCCATGGATGTATTAAGAATGTAAGGAACCATATTGGTAAGTGCACCAGTCATGTAGTCAACAAGTTTAGGAAGAGCATCTTCAATCTTCTGATTAATGAAATTGTAATCAATAGAAGAATTGGCGTGCTTATCCTCAAACTCAGTGAACCAGTTGCGGATATTCTCGTACCATACAGGAGCCTGATTGGCAATCTCTGTAATACTTTTGTATATCTGAGGCACAACAAAGCCTATTAATATTGCAAATGCGCCAACTGCTATCAGGTAAGCAACAAGAATTGAAAGCATTTTGGCGGCTTTCTTGGACTTGATATGGCATACCCCCATGAAGAACCTGTTATAAAGGGTCTTGATAAACGGATAAAGAACAAGCGCAATCATGGCACCAATAAGAAATGGTGACAGTATATGGAATATATTGCCCAATGACTTGACGGTTGCAGGCCAGTTACCAATGAACTTATATATAAGAATTGCACCTAGCACAAAAAGCAGACCATATATAACAATTGTAAAGTATTTGCTGTTAGGCTGGAATACATTCTTGCCAACAGCTTTGTCAGGTTTTGGCGGCTGTTCTTGTTCAGAATCAAGATTAATAGCCTCAATTGGAATATTGTCAACGTGTTTTGGCTGTTGTTCAAATTTTTTTAACTTCATATCAACTCTCTTTTCTTAATAAATGTATATTAAATATAAATATTTTCTCTTAAAATTGGGAATATAATAGAATTATAAGGTGTATAAAGGCACATATCAATATAAAAAACATGGTAAAATGATGAAAAAACAAGAAAATTATAAAAAAAGATAGATTGTTCTTAAATAAATACAAAAAAGTGCTTGCATTTTATTAAACCATGCTATAGAATATCACTTGTGCTTGAGACAACACAAAAGCACAGAACAAAATAAGTTACGCACCGCTAGCTCAGTTGGTAGAGCACCTGACTCTTAATCAGGGTGTCCAGGGTTCGAACCCCTGGCGGTGCACTGGAAGGTCTTATGGTTTAGGGAATCCTAGGTTGTAAGGCTTTTATTTTTTATACAGTAAATAATTGCAGTAGCAGAAGGAATATTTACACAGGAAGCGTTGAGAGTTTATTTCATTGCAGATGGTGTGAGTATTCCTTTTAGTATATATGCATATAAATATCTGTGTAGATATAGGTATGTGCGCAATACTGTCTTTCTGATAGGCGGATTTTGCATTATGAATTTGGAAATATTGAGATTTATAATATGATACCTATAGGTAGTCGGATTTTACATTTCTTATAGGAAGATTCTGTGAGAAAATTCCGTATTTTATGAAAATTCCTATAAGCAGTTAGCTAATGTTTGATTGATAGGTTGAATATTGGGTATTGAGTGTGTGGAATCTTATGGAAAGGGAGATTCTCTGCCTATAAGGATATAATAAATGCAAGATTGATAGGTTGAGAGTTTCCAGAATTATAGGATAGCAGGGTTGTAATCATAAAACAATGTTAATATCTTGACAAGATGATATCAAAATGATATCATGCAAATATCAACAAAGACACCTTTAAAAGAATAATCGATAACAAGATGAATAATCAGAGTGTCTAGGAGGTATTTTTATATGGAAGAAAAGGTTTTGAAGAAAAGCAAGAATGGTCTTGCAATGGTTACACTGTTTATATTACTTTACGCAGCAGCTATAGCAGCAATTATTGTCGGTTCGGTTATGGTTGAACAGGCAGAGACTAAAGCCGGATGGATAGTACTTATCGTTGCAGGCGGTGTATACGCAGCAATAGGCTGGATATTCTTTATCGGTCTTAAGGTATTAAAACCACAGGAAGCACTTGTGCACTTTTGTCAAGTATGTTGGAACTATTAAAGAAGCGGGATTTTACTTTGTGAATCCTTTTGTGTGGCTGTTAACCCAGCAGCGTCAACTAAGCTTAATCAGAGCGGTGATGTGACAGGAGATGGAAATAAGCGATCTGGCTAGCATGGCAGGTGTTGCAGGAATGGCAATTGCAGCAGGAAATAATTCACAGTCAACTAATAAGAAGATTTCACTTAAGATAATGACACTGAGCAACAGTAGACAGAAGATTAATGATTGCCTTGGTAATCCTGTTGAGATTGGTATTGCGGTTATGTGGAAAGTGACAGATACAGCTAAGGCAGTGTTTAATGTAGATAATTATAAGGAATATCTTTCATTACAGTGTGACAGCGCACTCCGTAATATTGTCCGCATGTATCCATATGATGTTGCAGAAAATGTAGATACAACGGGAGATGGAATTGCAGATGAGGGAAGCCTTCGTGGTTCAAGTGAAGTTGTAGCAGAAAGAATAAGAAAGAAATCCCAAAGTAGCAGATGCCGGACTTGAGATAATAGAAGCACGAATTACATATCTTGCGTATGCACCTGAGATAGCAGCAGTAATGCTTCAGAGACAGCAGGCATCAGCAATAGTAGATGCAAGAAAGATGATAGTTGATGGTGCTGTAGGAATGGTAGAGATGGCGCTTGAGAGATTATCACAAAACAGGTTATAGAGCTTGATGAAGAGAGAAGCAGCTATGGTATCCAACCTTTTAGTCGTCCTTTGTGGAAACAAAGATGCCCAGCCAGTAGTTAATTCAGGAAGTCTTTACTAATGGCAGATTCAGGTAGAAACAGGTTCCTCTCCGGTTATCAGCTAAACTCTATGATGCCATTGCAGCGTGGGCAGAGGACGATTTCAGGTCTGTTAATGGACAGATTGAGTATCTGCTGACAGAGTGTGTACGACAGAGAAGAAGAACGGTGCGCCAGTTCCGCACGAGCTGGATGTTCCACCAGAGTTAGATATCAGGTAGAATTAACAAAAATAAATATATAACTATTATATATTAAACCTCCCCATACCGACATTATAAATGCTGGTATGGAGAGGTTTTTAAAATATACAATATTGAACAAATCGGACATCATATATGCATATCCGTTATCAGAAATTCTAACCGCGAGAATTAAACTTACTTGTCATAAGTGAATATAAATCATCTGATGAGTTAGAGGCGGCACCTGATGATGTATATGAGTTGGTAACATAATTAATGTTAGCCTTTGCAAGTGATGATACATTAGAGCCAATAATTCCAAGCCTCTTTGCAAATTCTGATGATGTTCCAAATGCTTTCTTTAAAGTATCTGTATCAGCAGCCTTAAGCTTCTTTTCATCAATTGAAAGAGAACCATCGTCTTTAAGCGCAATTCCTACTGCAGATAATGTTTCAGAGTTCTCTTTAACTGCTTCCTTTAAAAGGTCAGAACACATAGTGTTGATAGAACTTGATGTTTTACCAAGGGTGTTGTAGAGCTTATTATAAGAATCAACTACAGATTTGATATCCGCATATATTGCAGAATAATCACCGGTCCTTTCTGCATCAGCAAAAAGAGTAGATTTCTTATCTGTGAATTTAGCTGCATTCTCTGTAACAGAATCAGCATCATCTTTAATATTCTTGTAAGCGTCTTTCTGTAATTTCTTAGTAAGTGAAGATGTTGAAGTATCAGTTTTTTTGGAAAGCAGGCTTGTAAGGCTGTCATTGTCATCATTCTGAATGTAATCAAGCAAAGTCTTTGATGAAGGCTCAATGCCTGCTTTAAGCTGGTTAGCTGCCAGCATCTGTGATGTAATCCGCATAAGTTTCCTCCTTATATATCAAGTGTGATTGAATACACATTTATCAGCTGAATATTATATCGGATAAAACCAGGTGAAACTTAACATACTACCTTCGAAAGGAGGTGGCATAATGTTTCCAGCATTTGACTATAATCATGAAAAAGATGAGTACAGAAACGGATACGATAATGGGCAGGGCGATAAAGGTTATGATGACGGTGAGAATGAATTTGCCAGCAATCTTGACGAGAGTGATGTAATGCGTCCAGTCAATTCGCTAGATGATTATACAAGTTTCCTTTTGTGGGGAACTGATTTTGATGACAAGAATAATATCTAAAAATAGTATTAATAATTTATTAATCTTTGAAAGGCTGATTGACTGAATATTTTCAATGTTATATGATAAGCGAAAATGGAGGTATGAGTTTAGTATGTATGGGTATATAGTTGTTGATCAGCCAGAACTTAAATTCAGAGAATTTGATAAATACCGCTCATACTATTGTGGTCTGTGCGATTCGCTGGCAGAAGCGCATGGATTGAAGGGGCAGATTTCCTTAAGCTATGATATGACATTTCTGGTTATACTTCTTACAGGGTTGTATGAACCGGAAACTATATACTCTGAGGAACGTTGCGTCACACATCCATTAAGAAAGCATCCTGTGAGGCGTAACGTTGTTTCAGATTATGTTGCGGACATGAATGTCCTTCTGACATATTATAAATGTATGGACGACTGGTACGATGAGAAAAAGGTCTTGAAAAGAACTTATGCCGGAGTATTGAAAAAAGATATTAAAAAGCTTGAGAAGAAATATCCGCATAAGGCAGAGATTATAAGGAAAAGCCTTTCTAAGTTGTCAGAATATGAAAAAGCACAGGAAACGAATATTGACAAGCCGGCAGAGCAGTTTGGTATACTGTTAGGTGAAGTTGCTGCCATGAAAAATGATGAGTGGAGTGATGAGTTAAGGGTGCTTGGCAATAATCTTGGCAGATTTATATATCTGTTAGATGCATATGATGATTTGGAAAAAGACGAGAAAAAGAACAATTATAATGTATTTAAGTATCATAATGATGTAGAGGATTTTGATACATTTGCAGAAAACATACTTAAAGCGTATATGGCAGGATGTGCAAGGGCTTTTGAGAGACTGCCGATTCTTGCTAATGCAGAACTGTTAAGAAATATCATATATTCAGGTGTATGGACAAAGTTCTACGCCGCCAGAAGGAAGAAAAATAATTGACACTGCCGGTAAGCAGTTGGAGGAACATAATGACAGATCCATATAAAGTGTTGGGAGTATCAAGAGATGCTTCCGATGATGAAGTGAAAAAAGCATACAGAACACTGAGCCGAAAGTATCATCCTGATGCTAACATTAATAATCCTAATAAGGATCAGGCAGAAGAGATGTTTAAGCTTGTACAGCAGGCTTATAATCAGATAATGCGTGAGCGTGAGGGCGGATACAGTAGTCAGTCATACAGCCAGACGCGTTATGGTACAGGCCGTTCAGATCATTATGGTTATGATGGTGATTATCAGAACCAGTCACAGGGCGGATATGGAGATTTCGGAAGCTTCTGGGGATTTGGTCCATTTGGATTTGGTGGATATACAGGAAGCTATGGTGGCAATGGATATGGCAGTGATAATCTCAATGGCAATGATCCTACAACAGTGCATCTGAGGGCAGCAGCTAATTATATTAATAACTCTAGTTATGATGAAGCTATTAATGTGCTTAACAACATAACTGACCGTGATGGAAGATGGTACTACTACAGTGCGTTGGCACATCTTGGAAAAGGGGAAGAAGCTACAGCTTTGGAAGATGCCAAGCGTGCTTTGGATTCTGATCCTGACAATATGCAGTATCAGTTGCTGTATCAGCGTATTGCAAGCGGTGGAAGCTGGTATGCAGGAAGAAGGACACAGTATCAGGGACCGTCATCTACAACATATTGTACAGGCTGTGCTCCGTGGGTTGCACTCTGCCTGTGTTCAAATATATGTATGCCTATGTGCTGTGGCTATGGTTCAGGCGGCTATTATCCGGGTGGAAGCATATAATAATCAATTAATAAGGGATGTTACCAGACTATTGTGTTAAGGTAACATCCCATTTTTAATGTTATTTTTCTTTTTTAATCCATGCATCAAGGTTGTTAAATAATATATCAAACTGCACAGGCCATGTCGAGTATATACTGATGGAAATTTTTAAGATTGAATTTATCAGAAAGTTCACTTTGTGCCTTAGTCTTTAACTGCTCAAATCCTAACATTCCAAGAACATATTTGCAATAATTGCCCGGGTCAGAGACAAATGCGTAATACATTTCGTGAGCCACTGATTTATCATCAAAACCATACTGGCTGATGTATTTGTAAACATCATCTTCACTCCATCCATAGTAATTAACGCCAATATCCCCTTTTGCATAAAGGCACAGGACAGTGGCATAATTAGCAGCATACATCTTGTTAAGTGCATCGTTGTCAGTCTGTGCATAATTATAAGAAAGAACTTCAACATATGATGCCCAGCCTTCAACATATCCGCCTTGCAAGAATGTATCTTATCCAGTCAGGATTGGTTGCGGCAAAATACTGTGTCTGGTACATGTGTCCCGGATACCCTTCATGTGCAAGTGTAGGATATAATTCACTCGCAGAAGTGCCAGAAGAATTGATGTATATTGAATTGATATCAAGGTTATCAAGCTGCGGAATAAAGTACATAGCCGGACTGGTGTAGTCCTCAAGCGCCTTTGACACATATTTGATATTATAATTCACATCTGGAATCTCAGGAAAATCATCGGTTATTCTTTTCTTAAGGTCGGTAAGAATACCAACCGGGTCTGTCATATTGAATGAAAATGTGTCAAATTTATCAAGAATAGAGGAGTCTTTAAGCGCAAGCGACTGCATTTTAAGCATATATTTCTTGATATAAGAATCAACCAGCTTATCGTATTCGTCAACAGATTTGCTCCAGCCAAGTGTTGAAGAGAGTATATATTCAAAATACCGAGAACCCTCAGGATAATTGCATAAACCGCCTGAATATCTGTTAGAGCCTTTTAATGAAGTAAGTGCATTTACAAGGGACTGGTATCCTGGGATTACATGTTCATTGACTGCGGACACATTTTTAGCTTTATAATCTGCAATATCCTGTGAAGAAAGTCCGTCAACAGAAGCAAGCTTTTCGTCAAAGGTTGATATCATTGCACCATCTTCTAAACCGGCAGTCTCAATAAATGAGTTACAGCTTTCAATTACCTCATCGGCAAGGGTATCTTCCATAAAATATCCGTTATCAGCACGAAGCTTCTCAAATGCAGCCATATTTTCAAAGTATCCATCAACATCACATAGAAGCTCAATATATTCGTCAATATCCTTCTTTTCTTCAAATGTGTATTCAGCAAAAAGCAGCGGCAGCTGGACATGAATACCTGTAGTTGTATGAAGCTGTGTGTTAAACATGTACAAATCACTGTACTCCAGCGCATTTTCCATGTACATAAGAAGCTCGTCAAGCGTTATCTGTTGTTTTGCTGAAAGTGTGCTTCTGTCAAATGATTTAAGCGTTGATATTATGTCGGTGTAATCTGAGGAGTCATCGGGATTGTCAAGGTCGTAGCGGCCAAGAGTAATCTCATAATCGTTAATTCCGAAATCCTTGGGGTGTTCGACATAGGCATGCAAAGATACCATGTCGGCACTTAACAGGTCAGCAAACAGGTTGTTTACATAATCCGTGAAATCAGCGTTATCCTCTGTGGCAGATATAGTAGTTTCTGATATCTGCTTCTGATTCCAGGGCAGGCTGCAGCCAGACAGGGTAATTACCATTATAAAAACTATCAGCAGGCTCACAGCCTTGTTAAGAAATTGATGTAAAAGGCAAAGTTGTTTATTACGCATACTAATCCTCATTTCTGTCTTAATTAATATTATAAGAAATATTGATTTATTATTCACATATTGTATCATACTTAATACAGACTTGACACTTATTGTAAATTTTTCTATGATAAAGTTTACGGATAAATGATTCACACTACATTTGCGTTATAGCGATGAATTAAAATAATAGATTATGGAGGAAATGATATGCCACAGAGTAAAGGTCCATTTTATATGACAACAGCTATTGCCTATACATCAGGCAAGCCACATATCGGTAATACTTATGAAATCGTTCTTGCAGACAGTATTGCAAGATTCAGAAGACAGGAAGGCTATGATGTATTTTTCCAGACAGGAACTGACGAGCATGGTCAGAAGATTGAGCTTAAGGCTGAAGAAGCTGGAATTACACCTAAGGAATTCGTTGATAATGTTTCAACAGAAATTAAGAGAATATGGGATCTTATGAATACTTCATATGATAAGTTCATCAGAACAACAGATGATTACCATGAGAAGCAGGTTCAGAAGATTTTTAAGAAACTTTATGATCAGGGAGACATTTATAAGGGTTCATATGAAGGCATGTACTGTACTCCATGTGAGTCTTTCTGGACAGAGAGCCAGCTTGTTGATGGAAAGTGTCCTGATTGTGGACGTGAAGTTAAGCCAGCTAAGGAAGAAGCTTATTTCTTCAAGATGAGCAAATATGCCAACAAGCTTATTGAGCATATCAATACACATCCGGAATTCATCCAGCCTGTTTCAAGAAAGAATGAGATGATGAACAACTTCCTTCTTCCTGGACTTCAGGATTTATGTGTATCAAGAACATCTTTCAAATGGGGTATTCCAGTTGACTTTGATGACAAGCATGTAGTTTATGTATGGCTTGATGCCCTTACTAACTATATCACAGGTATCGGATATGATGCTGATGGCAATTCTTCAGAGCAGTACAAGAAGTTCTGGCCAGCAGACCTTCACCTGATCGGTAAAGATATCATCCGTTTCCATACAATTTACTGGCCAATCTTCCTTATGGCACTTGGTGAGCCACTTCCTAAGCAGGTATTTGGACATCCTTGGTTATTACAGAATGATGGTAAGATGAGTAAGTCTAAGGGAAATGTTATCTATGCGGATGACCTAGTAGACCTCTTCGGAGTTGACGCTGTACGTTACTTCGTTCTTCACGAGATGCCATTTGAGAATGATGGTGTTATCTCATGGGAGCTTATGGTTGAGCGTATGAACTCAGACCTTGCCAACACACTTGGAAACCTTGTAAACAGAACAATTGCAATGTCTAACAAGTACTTTGGTGGAGTTGTTAATAAGACTGGCGTAGAGGATGCTGCAATTGACGGTGACCTTAAGGCTGTTGTAACAGCAACAAGAGATAAGGTTCAGGCAAAGATGGCTACACTTCATGTAGCAGATGCTATCACAGAAGTATTCACACTCTTTAAGAGATGTAACAAATATATTGACGAGACAATGCCTTGGGCTCTTGCAAAGGATGAGGCACAGCAGGACAGATTAGCAGAAGTGCTCTATAACCTTGTTGAGAGTATTACAATCGGTGCTAATCTTCTTAAGTCTTTCATGCCAGAGACTACAGATAAGATTCTTGCACAGCTTTACCCAGCTAATCCAGAGGCAGGAGTAAGAGATTTTGATGACCTTGCTACATTTGGCTTAAGAGAAACAGGACTTAAGGTTACTGAGACACCAGAGATTCTTTTCGCAAGACTTGACTTTGAGAAGGACCTTAAGGAAAAGGTTGATGCTATTCAGGAAGCTCAGAAGAAGGCTAATGGTGTTACAGAATATCCACAGGTTGAAGTTAAGCCTGAGATTACATTTGATGATTTTGAAAAGGTTCAGTTCAGAGTTGCCAAGGTTCTTACATGTGAAGCTGTTAAGAAGACAAAGCTTCTTAAGTTCGAGCTTCAGATTGGTGATGAGAAGAGAACTATCGTATCAGGTATCCAGAAGTACTATAAGCCAGAGGAGCTTATTGGTAAGAAGTTAGTTGTATGTACTAATTTAAAACCAAGAAAGATCTGTGGTATTGAGTCACAGGGAATGATTATCTCAGCATGGGATGATAAGGATAACTTATCAGTTCTTACACTTGAGAAAGATATTATTGAAGGCGCAGAGATTGGCTGATAGATATGAAGATATTTGAAACTCATGCTCATTATGATGATGAAAGATTTGATGAGGACAGAGATGAACTTATTAGTAGCATGCTTAGTGATACAGGGGAGCTTGATTACATTGTTAATGTAGGTGCAAGCCGTCAGGGCTGTGAGGCTTCCCTTGCACTTGCTACACAATATGAAAAGGTATACGCAGCGATTGGTTTCCACCCGGAGGATATTGTCAGATTGAAAGAATCGGACATTGAATGGCTGGAAAACATGCTTGGTGAATCTAAGGCAAGAAAGATTGTTGCGCTTGGAGAAATCGGACTTGATTACTACTATGTGTCAGACGATGCAGATATGGCGGTGGCTGAAAAGAAGCAGCAGCGTGAATGGTTTGCAGCACAGATGAATGTAGCGTACCGCACACACATGCCGGTAATGATTCATTCAAGAGATGCATGTCAGGATACAATCGACATATTAAAGAGTAATCACGGACAGGATACAGGCGGAATAATTCACTGTTATTCATACAGCAGGGAAGTCGCAAGAGATTTTCTTAACATGGGCTTTTCTATAGGAATCGGCGGTGTTCTTACATTTAAGAATGCCAGGAAGCTTGTGGAAGCAGCCGCGTATATACCGATGGATAGAATTGTTCTTGAGACAGACAGTCCATATATGGCACCTGAGCCTAACCGAGGTAAAAGAAACGACAGCCGCAATATAAAATATGTTGCAGAAAAGCTGGCGCAGATTAAAGGGCTTGATACGCAGGAGGTTATTGATGTTACTAACCAGAATGCGAGAAGGCTGCTTTTTGCGGAGTAAGGTTTCGAGGACTTTGCCGGCAGGACAGCCCTTTTCTTGTGAAAACTGGGCTGAAACATATAAATTATAATAAAACGGCTATTTAGTAGGTCTTTTAACGTGGTTTTTATTGATAAAGCCATGAAAACACCTACTAAATAGTCGTTTTTTGTTGTTGTATAGGTCTTTAGTGTAGAAAAAACTTGTATTACATCAATTTTACTAAGAAAAATACCTACTAAAGCAGCGAAAATGCGACTACTTATAGGTATCATGTTATTTTGCATGAATAATTACCCCAAACATCCGGTTGGAAAAGCATTGGGGAGGTAAAACGTCCGGTTAGCAAAACAGTGGATTGGCAAAACGTACAGTTGACAAAACATCTGGTTATCAGATTCTTTATACCAGCAGATTGCTAAGCTGTGCAAACTGCTCAAGTGTAAGGGCTTCGCCGCGGATGGTAAGCGGAAGTCCCATAGTTTCTAATGCGTTGGTAAGAGCTTCTTTCGTGATGCCGATGCCGGAATTGCCGACACTGTTAAGCATAGTCTTTCGGCGCTGGTTAAATGATGCTCTTATTATCTTGAACATAAGATGTTCATTCTTAACATCAACAGGTGGAGTTTTGAAGCGCTCAAGACGGATAACCGCTGAATCAACATTAGGACGAGGCATAAAGCAGCTTGCAGGTACATTAAGCACAACCTTAGGCCTGGCGTAGAACTGTACAGCAAGTGAAAGTGCGCCATAATCTTTAGTGACCACATTGCATGCGGTCAGCTACCTCTTTTGAACCATGATAGTTATACTGTCTAATGGTACATGGCTCTCAAAAAGTCCCATAATAATAGGTGTTGTTATATAGTATGGAAGGTTGGCAACAACCTTGATTGGTCTGCCTTCATTCTTCTCATCTGCAAGCTTCTTGATATCAAGCTTTAATATATCTTCATTGATTACTGTTACATTGTCATAATAAGAAAGAGTATCTTCTGTAAGAATAGGGATAAGCTTCTTATCAATCTCAACGGCAACAACTTCTCTGGCATTCTCACACAGAATTTGAGTCATTGTTCCGATTCCAGGGCCGACTTCAACAACAAAATCATCTTTGGTAACGCCTGCTTCACGGACGATTTTCTCAACAACATTTTCATCTATAAGAAAGTTCTGCCCGAACTTTTTCTTGAAATCAAAACCATATCTGTTAAGCACGGCAATCGTGTTAGTTGGTTGCCGAGGTGCATAACATTATTATATTTATTATCGCTCATATTGCCTCCAATCTATAAGAATAATGTTATGAAACTTAATAAAAATGTCAAGCTGCAATAAAATGTAGTGCAAAAGTAACTTCTGTATGATACTATAGTACTACTTACAATCGAGAACATATTATCAGGAGATATCATGAGCATTAATAAAAAGAATTTAATCTGGAACAGGTTGTTAAACTATGCGTGGTTGTTAACATATCGTTGTTTTTATTTGTTGCATTTATGCTGACATTATTTGTATATTTTAATATAACACCAATGATTTATTACAGTGTAATAGCACTGATTGGTTATGTGTTATATTTTATGCTGTTAAAAGGCAGAAAGTGTGTGCATATATGTGGTGTGTGTATGCAACAATTATAATTTATATGGCTATTGCAACAATATGTCTTGGGTATAAATGTGGATTTCATCTGTATAGCATGTCATTAATACCTATAATATTTTATTCACAATACATATCAACCAAGACCGATACAAAGACCGAATCCACTGGCTGTGTCGATAGCAATAGTTGCTGTAAGTATAATATCATCAGCAATAGCTATAATTAACAGACCATTGTATGAAATTAATAAAACAATTATATCTGTGATGCTTGCATGTAATGCAATAAGTGTATCAGCATTTTAATATATTATACTAAGGTGATAGTCGATCTTGTTATTGAGTCTGAGAAGAAGCTTAATTCAATTGCCAACATTGATCTTCTGACAGACCTTTACAGCAGAAGATATATGATTAATTATCTTGAAGAATATGATGCGGACGATGAAGGCTGGCTTGCAATGGCAGATGTAGATGATTTCAAGAAAATAAATGATACATATGGACATAACTGTGGTGATTATGTTAAATTTCATTGCACAGAAGATGAAAAATATATGCAGTAAATGTGTGATTTCAAGGTGGGCGGAGAAGAATTTCTTATACATAATGGAACCCACGACAGCACACATGAAGTATTAGAAAAAATTGAGGAGAGAAATAGGAAAACTCTGAATGTATTTATAAACAGCAGAAGATAAATATATCACTAACAATAGGAATGGCACAGAGAAATGCCGATGGTGATATAGAAGAATGGATAAAGCGCGCAGATGACAGGCTTTATTACGGAAAAAATAACGGAAAGAATATGGTGGTAGATTAAGATAAAACCTCCTGATGGAATATTTTCTTAATGCATGGCATAAGGTGCATAAGAGAGTTAATCATCAGGGAGGTTTATTGTGGATTATCAGCGTCTTGTTTCATACATATATTCATATCCGGAAGGAGTAAAGGGAGAATGTAGGATTTGCAAAGGCATTAGTTCATCAGGGGCAGTTCAAGTTAAACATCAGTTTAAGAGGAGTTAAGACGGACAGCCCGGAAATGTTTGGAATATATATGATGGTTACTGACGGTGGTTACAGGCTTATAAAGCTTGGGAATGTCTTGTGAAAATGGGACAGATGGAATACAGTGGAATATTTAATCCTGATAATATCAATGAAACCGGTTATGGATTTAAGGATATATGCGGGCTTGCGGTTGCAAGGAGGATGCAAGATATGATTGTATGATGTCTATGTGGAAGGATGAGGATGTAACTCCTGACATGCTTGTGTTTTCAGGAATGGATGCAAAGAAGCAGGTCGAAGCCGGAATTGTTATAAAAGAGCGTATGAGACAGAGTGATGAGGAAGAGAAACGACAGGAGACAGCAGAGTCTTCGGTGGTCAGACAAGAGATGGCTGGATACAATGTAGCAATGAAGGAACGGGGACAGTCAGAATCAGGCGGACAACAGCCGGTTCAGTCAGAATCTGCAATGTTGGCGGGAAAATCAGAAATGGTAAGACGAAACAGATTGTGGTGGAAGAACAGCAGATAGTTCAGACAAAACAGGCAGAGGTGGCTGCCGAAAGTGTAACCATGCCGGAGAATATAAAAGCTGCCGGAGCAGCAGCTAAAATACCTGCGGAAACACAACATTTGCAGCAAAAGCACACAGAGCTAATGCAACGCAGACGGATCCTTTTAAAGCTTTTGTGCGGGCTGATTATATAGATGCATTTGACGATGATTACTTCTATGATTGTATAGAAGTGTCGCCAGAGAAGTTAAAGTGTCTTAACCAGAATGAAATTGATATCACGGGAAACAGCTTCCTGCTGCATGGTTATTATAATTTCAGGCACATACTTTTTGGAAGAGTGCGCGATAACCTTGATAATACTAAATATTTCATTGGCGTTCCGGGAATGTACTGCAACCGTGAACGTTACATGGCTTCAATGTTTGGCTTTAATAATTTTAAGAAGAGTCACAGGAGTGACTATGCAAATCCATATTTCGGGTACTGGTATCAGGAGATATAGACGAATCTTAAATGATCCTGCCATGAGCCGTTAAGCTTTACATAGGAGTAGGCGGTTCCTTCAGATATAAAGCCAAGAGATTTGACAAGATTAATAGAGGAGGTGTTGTTAGGGTGAATGTATGCTTCAATCCTGTGCATCTCCTTTTCGTGTGTAAGAATCTCAAGCATATGTTTAACCATAAGGCTTCCAAGTCCTAACTGGCGGTAATTCTTATCAATCTTATATCCTATCCGGCATGAACGATTAATGCTTGTAACACCAAAAAAAGATACAGAGCCGAGAATTTCACCTGGCATGTCGTCAGAGAAAAGAAAAAATCTGCCGAATTCACCCTTTAGCAAAGCAGCATATTCGGCTTTAAGTGTGGCTGTAATATATTCTGTTGTATAGAAATTATCGGGCTTGGCAGCTTCGTATCTGTCGAATTCTTCACGGTTACGGCTGTAGAATTCAAGTACTTTTCCTGCAAATGTTTCATCAAGTACTTTAAGCTTCATGCCTTCAAAATCGTATTCAAATTTCATAATCATTCTCCATCAGTAGTGACAGTAGTATTCTTTTTCTTGCTTTTACGCAGTTCCTTGAAAAATGTTGTGAGCATTTCTGAACATTCTTCTTCACATACACCTTTAGTAATTTCGCACTGGTGATTAAATGTCGGAATCTGCAGTATATTAAGTATAGAACCGGCACATCCTGCTTTGGGATTCATGGAACCGATAACAACTCTTGGAATTCTTGCCTGAACAATAGCACCTGCACACATCTGACAAGGTTCAAGCGTAACATATAAAGTGCAGTTCTCAAGCCGCCAGTCGTTCATGTAGCGGCTGGCTTTCTTAATTGCAGTAATCTCGGCATGGCCGAGAGAGGTTTTATCAGTGTTACGGCGGTTGTAGCCTCTTCCTATAACCTTTCCTTCATACACAATCACACAGCCGATAGGCACTTCATTGAGTTTATAAGCCTTCTTAGCCTGTGTGATTGCCTGTTTCATATATCTGTAATCATCTTTTTCAAAATCCACCTGAGTATTATCCACTAAATTATCCTCCACAAAATATTATAAAAATTTTAACTTTTTTGTGAAAATGCGTCAACTTATCTGGAACATTTTTCGTATTAATAATAAAAGGAGGGAACGTGCGCAGAATTATGATTGCACTGGCACAGATTAGTAGTATAATGATTATATCAGTAGGCAGTATCGGAGCTATCAAAAGTCTTATACTTCATGCATCGGTAGGATAATTCATGACTATGCGTTATGTGACAGAGTTAGTGGCTGAGCTTATTATTATGCTGGTTATGATGTAGTTCGGAAAATCATTAGGAAAGAGAAGGTACAGGGTATGAAATTAGAGGTAAGGAATTTAAAGAAAACTTATGGTACAGTTCAGGCACTGAAGGGGATTAATTATACATTTACACCAGGGTATATGGTATTCTTGGTGCTAATGGAGCCGGCAAGAGTACTATGATTAATCTTATCACTGATAATGTATCGAGAGATAAGATGAATGGTGGAAGTATTCTTTTGCGAGGATAGTGCAGAGGAAGATATATTAAAGCTTGGCAAACAGTTCAGGGGATTGGTTGGCTACATGCCGCAGCAGCAGGGATTTTATGAGGATTTTTCGCCTAAAGCATTTCTTAAATATATGGCAGAGATTAAGGGAGTTAAGAAGATTAAGACGACTGATGACAATGGCAATGAGGTTGTTAAGACTGTCAACCAGCAGATAGACGAGCTGCTAGAGGTAGTTAATCTTACTAAGGTTGCATATAAGAAAATTGGAGGATTTTCAGGAGGAATGAAGCAGAGAGTGCTGCTTGCACAGGCACTTCTTGGTAATCCTAAGATTCTTATACTTGATGAGCCGACAGCAGGACTTGACCCTAAAGAGAGAATCTCAATAAGAAACTATATTGCAGAGCTGTCTAAGGACAAGATAATTCTTTTTGCAACTCATGTTGTAAGTGATATTGAATGTATTGCTGATAAAGTACTTCTTCTAAAGAGCGGAGAAATAATTGCGACAGGAACACCTGTTGAGCTTATTGAAAGCATGGCTGGAAAAGTTGGTGAGATAACATGTACGCTTGATGAGGTCGGCGAGCTGCAGAAGGAATACAAGATTGGCAATATCAGACAGAGAAAGAACGGTCTTGCGTTAAGAGTTGTAGGTGATGAGCTGCCAGAAGAAGCAGTAAAAGTTGGAGATAATATTGACCTTGAGGATGTATATCTGTATTATTTTGAGTAGATTATCAGATTATGAGATAATCGGAATATTGGAATATCAGATTATGAGATAGTCGGAATAACGGAATATCAGATTGTCAGGGAGAAATATCATGGAACTTATTAAAGGAAGACCTGCCGATGAAACAGGAAGACTAGAAAAAGAAATCAGAGTATATGATTTGTTGGATAAGCTTGGAATGGAATATTACAGAACAGACCATGAGCCTGCTACAACAATGGAAGTGTGTAATGACATAGATAAGATTCTGGACACACTTATATGTAAGAATCTTTTCTTATGTAACAGACAGAAGACGAATTTTTATATGCTTATGATGCCGGGTGACAAGCCATTTAAGACAAAGGATCTGAGTAAGCAGATTAATTCAGCGAGACTTTCATTTGCAGATGAATCATATATGGAGGAATTCCTAGATATAACACCGGGTTCAGTATCCATAATGGGACTTATGAATGATACGGATAACCATGTGCAGTTACTGATGGATAAGGAAGTGCTTGAGGGTGAATCTCTCGGATGTCATCCTTGCATTAATACATCAAGTCTTAAATTAAAGACTAAGGAAGTGATGGAGAAATTCCTTCCGGCTGTTCATCATGAGGCGGTGATAGTTGAGCTGCCGAGGTATGAAGAACAGGAATAATATGTTTGGAGTAATACGTTTAGGTAATGGTTTAAGGCAGCTTCTGCGTGGATTGCGGAGGCTGTCTTTTTTGTGTGTGGAGATTGTTAATTTCGTGGGGGTTGATGGTTACAGCGTGTTGAAGAGGAAAGACCTACGCAAAGCCTCACAATATGCAGAAATGGGTGGGTTGAAATTATGAGAAAAAGACGTGTTGGGAATAGAAAACCCACTAATCAAGCTAATACACTGGAGGTAGTAGGTCTTTGGAGAGGTAAGAGTATCATTAAATAGAAGAAAGTTGGGAAAAGACCTACGAAAAGGCAAGAATATAATGATTGAGTAGGTTAGCAAGAGGGGATGACAGTCTCACAGTGCTTGAAAAGACCTACGCCAATAGCGAAGTTGATAGAGGATAGTAGGTTATGGCAAGTTTCTGGTGATATTCGGGAGTGGTAAGAAGTTGGTTTTGCCGCCTGTTCTGACAAGGATTGCTAAAGCCAGTCCTTAGGAAATGATTCTTAGGGACTGGCTTATTTAGCTGTCTTATTTTGTCAACGCTTCACCTTGACAACAGGCATATGTAACAAGTATAATTGAAATACCGTGCAGCCGGGGTAGTAGCGGCACCTTGAACCTGCAATCCGCTATAGCAGGGGTGATGTTCGGCAGAGGGCTGATATTTATGGAGCAGCCCGGTGTAAGTGGTGTTGACATTTGGGTCTTTCACGACGGAAATCCACGAACCATGTCAGGTCAGGAATGAAGCAGCATTAAGTGGGACCTTCCGGGTGTTGAAAGGGTGCCTGAATCGAGCTAACTGCATCGGTAACGTCTGTGGATATTAGTTCGAAGCCGGACGCACGGCTTTTGTTATTAAAATGTTACTCGTCGCAGCTAATTTAGGAATGTCAGGCAGATTCGTCATGCTTGCATGTAAGAAACTGTATGATATTCCTAAATTATCCTGCGAAGCAGGAACTTAACCGACATAAGTAAAACATAAGCTGCGAAGCAGCGGCAGACGCCGGAGGCGGATGGTTTTACGCATGAGGTTAAGGGCTGCGAAAGTAAAGACAGCGCAGAGGGAGGTAACCATGTCATATCAGGCTTTATACAGAAAATGGCGTCCGGACAATTTTAATGATGTCAAAGGACAGGATACAATAGTAACAACTCTGCGAAATCAGATTAATGCAGACAGAATAGGCCATGCATATCTGTTCTGCGGAACAGAGGAACTGGTAAGACATCAGTTGCCAAGATATTTGCGAAGGCAGTTAATTGTGAGCATCCGGTTGATGGCAACCCTTGTGGGGAGTGTCCGACATGCAAGGCGATTGCAGTTGGAACAAGCATGAATGTAATAGAGATAGATGCGGCATCTAACAATGGTGTCGATAATATAAGACAGATAAGAGAAGAAGTACAGTACTCACCGACAGAAGGAAGATTCAAAGTCTATATAATTGATGAGGTTCATATGCTTTCAATAGGAGCGTTCAATGCACTGTTAAAGACATTGGAAGAACCTCCGGCATATGTAATATTTATACTGGCTACTACAGAAGTGGCGAAGATTCCTATTACAATCCTTTCAAGATGTCAGAGATATGACTTCCACAGGATAACAATAGAGACAATTGCAGGCAGACTGTCAGAACTTATGAAGGCGGAGGGACTGAATGTAGAGGATAAGGCAATAAAATATGTTGCCAAAGCTGCAGATGGTTCTATGCGAGATGCGTTAAGTCTGTTAGACCAGTGTCTGGCATTCTATCTGGGAAAAGACCTTAAGTATGAAAATGTATTAGATGTTCTTGGCGCAGTTGACACGGCAGTATTTAGTAAAATGCTTTCAACAATCCTGTCAGGAGATGTTGCCGTGTGCATGTCACTTATGGAAGATCTGATAATGCAGGGAAGAGACCTTTCACAGTTTGTTACAGATTTTATATGGTATCTTAGAAATCTGCTTCTTATTAAGACAACTAAAGATGCAGAAAGAATTGAAGATGTAATAGAAGTATCAGCAGATAATCTTGAAGACCTGAAGAATGATGCACAGAATGTTGATATAGATACACTTATGTACTATATAAGAGTGTTGTCAGAATTATCAAATGACCTGAAGTTCTCTACACAGAAGAGAGTTAAAACAGAGATAACATTTATAAAGCTGATGCGCCCGGCAATGGATAACAGTCAGGATATCGGCGATGTTGTAAGCCGTGTGACAATGCTTGAAGGGCAGTTACAGAAAGTACTTGATGATATTAAAAGCGGCAGACTTGTAAATGCAGGTGCTGCGGGAGGCCAGGCAGCAGTACAGCAGCAGACTCCAAAGAAGCCTGTAGTTAAGCGTGTATATGACGCTGTTCCGGAAGATGTTAAGGCAATTGCGGCAGGCTGGAAGGATATCATTGCAACGATAGATGATCCGGTTAATCAGACATTTTTACAGGCTGCACATGTTACATTAGCAGAAGATGGAATTAGTCTTGAAATTATGGTAGAATCACTTAGTGCCTATAATTCACTCAGCAGACAGGAAGTTATGGAGAGCATAGAGAATGTAATTGAGGAGAGAACAGGAGTAAGGGTTTCAATTAAAGTGACTAAGCTTAACGATGATGAGGATTTCCACAGCAGATTCGTGGATCTTAAGGAACTCGTAGGCATAGATATAGAAGTAGATGATAAGGAGGAACTTATATAATGGCTAAAAGAGGTGGTTTTCCAGGAGGAATGCCTTAATATGAATAATCTGATGAAGCAGGCACAGAGAATGCAGCGTCAGATGGAGGAGCAGCAGGCAGAGCTTGAAAATAAGGAATTCAGTGCGACAGCAGGCGGCGGAGTAGTTGAGGTAACTGTTACAGGTAAGAGAGAAGTATCTAAGGTTAAGATTGACCCTGAAGCAGTTGATCCAGATGATGTAGAGATGCTTGAGGACTTAATCGTAGCAGCTACTAATGAAGCTTTAAGAAAATGCGAAGAAGAGTCACAGGCACAGATGGCTAAGATTACTGGAGGACTTGGAGGATTAGGCGGAGGCTTATTCTAATGGACATCTACAGTGGTCATATTAACAGATTAATTGAAGAATTGTCGAGATTACCAGGGGTTGGGGCGAAGAGCGCCCAGCGTGGCATTTCACATTATAAACATGCCTGAGTCTGAGGTTAAGAGCCTTGCAGACACAATGATTGATGCAAAGCAGCATATACACTACTGTAAGGAGTGTTTTACACTTACAGATGAAGAACTGTGTCCGATATGCCGCGACCAGAAAAGAGACCATAAGACAATTATGGTAGTTGAACATACAAGAGATATGGCGGCATATGAAAAGACAGGAAAGTACGAGGGCGTATATCATGTTCTTCATGGAGCAATAAGCCCGATGCTTGGAATCGGACCGGCTGATATCAGGTTAAAGGAGCTTATGGTAAGGCTTCAGGGAGATGTTGACGAGGTTATTATCGCAACTAATTCCAATCTGGAGGGTGAGACAACAGCAATGTACATAAGCAAAATGATAAAGCCAACAGGAATTAAGGTGACAAGAATTGCAAGCGGAGTTCCTGTTGGCGGCGACCTTGAATATATCGATGAGGTTACACTTTTAAGAGCGCTGGATGGAAGAACCGAGCTTTAAATTTGGCGAAGAACCAAGCTTTAAGCTTAATGGCGTACCGGGCATTAAGACAATATGTGTAAAATGCGTGCGCAGAAATGAAGAATACTATGGCAGAGAATATGACAGGTGATATCATATCGGATCACCGTGAACGAATGCTTAATCTGAAGAAATATTATCCTTTCTTCAGACTGATAGACACATCATTTTCTAATTTCAAGGATGGCAAATACGAAATCCTTGATATGGGCTATATAGTTATGGCAGTTCTCCGTTTCTTTATAGAGGAGAATAATTTTAAGGAAAAGGATGTTACATATCCCGAATATCTCGATTTCTTAAGACTGATACTTAAGAGAGATTTCGGGCTTGATTTGAATGAACAGGACAGCAAAGAGATTGCTGATTATATATTTGACAAGATAAAGAATGATGGCAGACCATTTGAATTCTCGTATTTTGATCCGGTGGACAGGAAAAAGAGAGTATCAAGAATGAAGATAATCGAGAGTTCGATAAGAGACAATACCGTGTGGTATTCGATAAGCCCTGATGCTATTGAATTCTATCTTGATACCAAGGAAATCAAGGACGAGAGCAGGATAAGCGTATCCCAGCTTCTTCTTGAAAAAATGATTAATTCACAGAACTTCCGTGGCGGAGTTGAAGTGGTTGAAAGAATCAACGAAGAGGTCAATCGTCTTAAGTTAAAGAAGAATGAAGTGCTGACAATTCTGTCGGGCGATGTATTTGCAGGAATAGAGGCTTATGAGGAATTCGTCAAGACAGGAATGAAATGGTTTGATGATGAAGAAAAGCTTTTTAAGAAGAACCGTGACCTTATTGCAAAATCAATCGAGAAGCTTAATGCATCGGGCAGCACAGGCGAAGGCTATTACAGGACGATGAACGAAATATACAGTCTTGAGACTCAGCTTAAGCAGGCAATGAACAGGCACAGCGAGCTGTTAAAGGATTGTACAGAAATGCAGAAGATGACCGATGACGCAGTAAGACGCGCCAAGCTTGGCAGATTAAGAAGCCATATGGATTTCACATCGGCACTTTCAGATATGATTAAGAGGGACAATGCAGATATATTAGTCACAATGTTAAGTCCGCTTCTAAAGCCGAACATAAGAAAGACATTTGACCTGATAAGCATTGATGATGCGCTTATGGTGAAGCCTCCAAGATATGAGGAGAAAGAGCTTATAAGCAATGAAAGACCGGAAGATATTGAATTCGAAGATGAGATTGAAGAAAAGAGAATTAAGGATAATTATGTATTCCTTATGAAAAATCTCATTGTGTGTTTGAAAAAATCGGACATTATAACACTCGGTCAGTTTGCAGATGCAATGAAGAGGGCGTATGGTGAGCAGATTTTAAGAAATGCAGATTTCTTCTCTTTCTTTGTTAATCTGTGCCAGAAGGATGAGTACCAGCTTGGCGGTGATGCGGGAGAAGATACATTTCTTGATGCATACTTAGGGGAAGGTTTTAAAGATACAGAAAGCTTTACATTTGCAATAAGAAAAGGGCTTGGCGGGCAGGTTATATTGTCGGATAACTGTATGATGGCAGATGTTGAATTGGTACGAAAGGAAGCACATGGAGAATAGAAATCTAGATAAGGCGCTGGACATAGTTTCCAAGCTTATCACAGGGGAAAATGTGTCTGAGAGGGGCGAGAATGCAGCTCTTTATCAGGAATACAATAATAATGCAGAAGTGTATGACATCGTTCATATGTCACTTAAGAAACTTAATCTTAGCATATATGAATATAACAATGGTCTGTATGTGAGTGCAGGTGATAATAACAGGGTGTTTGGATATTCTAATGAGGAATTAAGAAATGTACTTGGATTAAGAGTTAACAAAGAATTATATCTTGCGTATTTCATAATCTACAACATAATAACAGAGTTTTATTCAGATACAATGAGTTCAACTTATGCTGAGTTCATAAGACTTGAGGACATCATTAAAAATGTTGATAAGACAACAGGTGGTATTGTCGATAAGAGCACAGGGCTTGTGCTTGATGAGGTTGAGGAGAACAGCTTTAAGCAGATAGCACTTACATGGGACGAGCTTCCGGTGACAACAGTAGAGGATCAGACAGGAGCGAGAGCAGCAAGAAATTCCAAGTCGGGTATGGTAAAGCTTGTGCTTAATTTCTGCGTTGCGCAGGAACTTTTAGTTGAGAGTCAGGACAGATATTATCCTACAGACAGATTCAGAAGTCTTATAGAGAATTATTTTGATGATTACAGAGGACGATTTGCCGAACTTATGAATGGAGGACGCGATGCCACAGATTAACAGAATCAGAGTTAATAATGTTAAATATAATTTCGGTACACAGGTGTACGACGATTTCGTGATGCGCTTCAACTGCCAGAATACTATATATGACCTTGCCAATGGCGGTGGTAAGAGTCTGCTTATGCTGCTTCTTATGCAGAATATGCTTCCTAACTGCACACTTGATGACAAGCAGCCTATTGAGAAGCTTTTCAGGCAGGGAAGCGGTAATACATGTATTCATTCTTTGGTTGAGTGGAAGTTAGATCCATGTTATCAGAAGGATGGTTTCAGGTTCATGACAACTGGTTTCTGTGCAAGAAAGGGAAGAGGCACAGACGATGAGAATCAGGATGGACAGGAACAGACAGCTGCACCAACAGCAAGTGTTGAATACTTTAATTATTGCATATTCTACAGGGAGTTTGGCGATAACGATATTAAGAATCTTCCACTTGTAAGTAATGGAGAGAGAATTACATATAACGGACTTAAGGCTTATCTTCGTGACCTTGAGAAGGGCGGGTACAAATATGTTGTTAAGATATTTGACAGAAAAGGTGATTACCAGAGCTTTATAAGTAACTACGGAATATATGAGAGTGCATGGGAAATTGTGCGTGGAATTAACAAGACAGAGGGACATGTAAGAACATATTTCGAGTCAAATTATAAGACAAGCCGTAAGGTTGTTGAGGATCTGCTTATAGAGGAGATTATCCAGAAATCCTTCAATAACAAGCTGTCAGTTGATAATGATGAGGGCATGATGGCTAAGACTCTTATGGATATTAAGGACAAGTTAGTGGAGCTTTCAAAGAAACACTCACAGCTTGGAGCATACGACAGCCAGATTGCAGCTATCGACAGTTTTAAAGAATATCTGTCGACATATGAAGCATTTTACAACAGAAAAGAAGAGATAGAGAAGCAGCTTTATGACCTGCTTCTTGTTGCTATGCGGGAAAGTGATAAGAAGGATAAGGAACTTAAGAGTCAGGACGATCTTATCACTAAGATGTATGATGAGCTTGCCCAAGAGAAGGAAGCTATAGCAGTTGCAGAGGTTATGTCTGAAAAGAATTCGATGGCAGGAGTTGAGAGCCTTGTTAATGAGACAAGAAAGGCACTTGAACTTAAGAATACTGCAATTGAAGAGGCAAGAGGAAAGCTTTCTTTGATGGAGTCTGCGGGTGATTATAAAGATTATGCAGAATACGAGAAGTCTTATAAAGGACTTCAGATTGCGATAGATAACAGATTAAGAGAAGATACGGATATAACAGCAGAGTTAAAGATACTTGCTGCAGGTTACAGAAAATTCTATGAGACAGAGACCAGAAGACTTAAAGAAAAGCTTGATATAGCAGCTAACCGTGTTAAAGCTCTTGAAGTCAGATTATCAGAGGCTAAGGATAACCTTAGAAATGCTGACAAAGAGGCGGCAGGTCTTGGCAGTCTTTCTGATAATCTTGAGAATGAGATACAGGAATTACAGACACAGCTTGGAGCATCTTTATCAGAGGCGGGAACTGTCGTATGTGAAAATGCGTCTGAAGAATATGACAAGTCATTCAGGGATAAAGAACTGTTAAAGAATGAAGAGACAAGAATGTCCGAAAAATTCAATGATGTGCAGCAGCAGTTAATGTCACTTAATGAGACAATATCTGCCAATAAAGCACTTATTGATATATTCACAGAGCAGTCAGAAAAGCTAGAAAAGGCTGATGAGGCTGGAAATGCTGATAACGAGCGTATGGGCAAAATCCGTGAAATATACAGTGCAGATAATGACGAGGCAATGCTTTCGGTTATTCTTGAGACTTACCAGAAGATGCGCAGTGAATATACAGAAGAGTGTAAGGCAGCCCAGGAACTTGAGAACTTTATTGACAATGCAAGAAAGGGAACATATATCTGTAAGAGTCCTGAAAGAGACAGGCTTAAGGAATACCTTGAGAGCCAGTACGGTTCAGATGTTGTTGAGGGACATGAGTGGTTTGCAGCCCTGAATGCAGGACAGAAAAGAGATGTATTAAAGAGAACGCCTTTCGTTGAGTACGCATTTATAATAAAGAACGATTTCGAGAGAATCAAAGCAGATGAGATGCTTAAGGATTTCGGCAAGGGTGCGGTTGCTTATCCTGTTATAAGCGAGCAGGTGCTTATTGATACTAAGTTAGAGATTAACAAAGACCTGATTGTATTCGCATTAAAGGATATGTCATTCCTTAGTGATGAGGCAAAGCTTGAGACACAGATTAAGCTTGCACAGGAGGAGCTTGATTCGCATAAGGCGCAGGCAGGAAAGCTGGCCGACAGAATGGGGCTTGTGTGGAATGATTATACATTTGCACTTGTATATAATGCTGCGTCTGGAAATGTGGATGCGTCCGAGGCAGAAGCAATCAGATTAAAGATTGCTGGCAGCGAGGCTGCAATTATTGAGGCTGAGAAGAAGATAAGTGTGTTAAATGAGGTTAAAGAGCAGCTTTCAAGGAACCTCGCACAGACAAGAGATGATATAGAAGAGAAGGAAACAGCATGCAGCCTGCTCTCGCGTATTATGGAGATGAATACTTCTATAGATAAAAGTATGAGCGCTTAAAGGGACTGAAGGCTGATGTGGACAGTGCAAGAAACCGCATATATGAGTGCGAGGAGGCAGCAGCTTCTGCTAATTCTGAGTATGATACCGCGAGAGATTTCGAGGACAGTACAAGAAAGGCATATGATGAAATCATTAAGTCATGGGAGGAGCAGTACGCACCTTATTATGATGAAAATGTTTCGATAGAAATCGATGACGATACATACCGTCTTGATAAGGATGAAATAGAGAGCAGATTCACCGGATTAAAGACAGCACTTTCACAGAAGAACAGTGACTTTGCAGATAAGCAGGCGCTGATGAACCATCTGTCTGCATCTATGAACAAATGTCGTGATGCAATAGAGTACAGAGGTTATACATTTGACGATATTAAGGCAAAGTATGAAGCCGGTGAGATTATGGCAGCAGGTTCACAGCAGTTAAGGAATGCCAAGGATGCTCTTAATAATCTTGTGAAGAGCAGTGATGCTGTAAGGGAAGAACTTGAGTCACAGGAAGCACTTCTTAACAGACTTGAGGGAAGTATCGCGCATGGTATTAACCAGATTGAGAATAATTATGGAAGCTTTAATGAATTCCCATGCGATGACCCGGATGGATTCATTACACAGCACAAGGTACTTATTAAGAAGTTAGAGGATAACACCAAGGTTCAGGAAAAGACATGCAGACAGATGTCTGATTCATTAAAAGACATACTTGTATGCAGAAAAGACCTTGAAAGAATTGTGTCAGATGCGGGCATGCATGTTCCAGAAGAATTCCGTCCGGAGGATGCACAGGGAATTACAGCTAATCTTACAGAATATGAGGCTGTTCATAAAGAATATGCTTCAATTACCAGATTAGAGTATAAGAAGGTTGATGAATTTAATAAGAATAAATCTAAACTTATTGACCTGCTTAACGGATTTAATGCAGTCGAGCTTGCAGATGAAGTAAGGATATCGCTTAATGTTCCTGAAAATGTGGTTAAGACCAGAAGTATGATTGAATCGTTAAATGAGACGAACACATTTATACAGTTAGAAAAAGACCGCATTGCCAAGGGTATAGAGGATATGCAGATGATTAAGGATAACTTCGAAAATCGTTGTATCCAGACATGCAGTAACATTAAGACTGAGCTTGACCGTCTGCCACAGTTGTCTAATATCAATCTTGACGGAGAACAGATTGCAATAATCAGTCTGCAGATTCCTTATATAAAGGAAGAATTATATAAGGAAAAGATGTCTGAATATATTGATGAAACTGTTTTTATGGCGGAAAGTTTTAAAGAGCCTGCGGAAAGACTCAAGTATATAAGAAACAGACTGTCATGGAAGAGACTTTTCTCAGTTATTGTCACAGATATGAATTCAATCAGAATTAATCTGTATAAGAGAGAGAGAATCAAGGATCAGAGCCGTTATTTAAGATATGAGGAAGCGGTTGGCTCAACAGGACAGTCACAGGGTATATATATCCAGTTCCTTATTGCGATTATCAACTACATATCTAATATGAATTCTTCAGGTAATGAAGGTGTTGAGGGTAAGACAATATTCATAGATAACCCATTCGGTGCGGCAAAGGATATATACATATGGGAGCCAATATTCAAGCTGCTTGCAACTAACCATGTCCAGCTTATTGTTCCTGCAAGAGGTGCAACTCCTGCTATTACAGGAAGATTCGATGTTAATTACATACTTGGCCAGAAGCTGGTTGATTCAAGGCAGCAGACTGTGGTTGTTGATTATTACAGCAGCACGAAGGAATCAGAATTGGAATACACGAGAATGGATTACGAACAGGCAACATTTGATTTTTTGTAACATATTTGTAACAATTCTGTGAACTCGGTTTACAACAAACTTAGGCTGTGCTAAACTTTAATGAGTTGTAAAATGCGACAATTGAATCAATTTTAACATTCAGTAAGCACAGGAATGAGGAATATATAACCATGAATAAATATGAATTAGGAATTAAGATAGACCAGATTAAGAAACTGGCTGCGAAAAAGGAATACACGGAAGCGGCAGCCATAGCTAAGGATATTAACTGGTCAAAGGTAAAGGACTGGCAGTCACTTGCTACTGCAATTAATGTGCAGGAAGCAGTTGGTGATTATGAAGAAGCAAGAGATATGGCAATTCTTGCTTATAACAGAAATCTTGGAGGAAGAAAGCTTGTTTATAAGCTTACAGAATTCTTTATTAAAGTTGGAGATTTTGAAAATGCCAATGAGCTTTATGAAGAATATAGCAGAACATCACAGCATGATGTGAGCAGATTCATTCTTTTATATGACCTTAGAAAGGCGCAGAATGCATCTGATAATGAACTAGTAGGAATCTTAGAGGACTATAGGGATCATGAGATTGATGAGAAATACATGTATGAGCTGGCAACTCTTTATTATAAGACGGGAAGAAAAGAAGAGTGTGTCAAGACTTGTGATAATATTGTTCTGTGGTTTCAGGATGGAAGATATGTTGAAAAGGCAGTACAGTTAAAGGAGCAGCTGGGTGTTACGCTTACGAAGACACAGAAGGGCATCTTAGAGGATGTAAGAAGAGAAAGGAAGATATAGAGGCAACTAAGGAAGTGCTTTTGCAAAGCAGAAGGAACTTGCTAATCTTAAGAGAGATGATGTTGAGGATGTTTTCAGGGAAGAAGATGAGAAAGAACAGAAAGCATCTGGTAAACAGCCTGCGCCAGAGGTAAGTCTGAATGTTCCTGAGTTTGCTAAGGAACAGGAGGAAATAACCTCTTCAATAGACCTTGTACAGAACGACCAGAATGATGATATCAAAGCATTTTTAATGAAAGCTCTGAATAAGGATGAAGATGCAGATAATACTAAGGACAGCTCTGTTGTTATGTCTAAGATAGAGACTCCTCAGGTGGAGAAGCCAGAGGGTTCTGAGACACTTAGCCAAGATGGAGAGAAGAATTTCTCAAGCGAGATTAATAAGGCAAATCTTTCATTAAAGGAGCTTATCGCAAATGCAAAGCAGAAGTTAGCTGATAACTATGAGCAGATCAATAAAGAAGACGAAGTTGAACAGAGAAAAGAAGCTGAGGAAAGAATCAATAAGGAAGCAGAGAATATAGATATTAATGTTCCTGTACCTGAATATAACAATTTATATGATACAAAAAATCTTCAGGAAGAACTTGCTGCTAACATGAGCGATCTGTTCAAAGCTGATGAAGAAGATGAGGATGTTAAGACATTTGTACCAGCTTCTAAGAATAAGGAAGAACAGCCTGCAGAGAAGGTTAAGACTCCGGCTCCTGTAACTGAACAGATTGTTAATGATGATGCAGAAGCTCAGGAAGATGATGACCAGATTGAAGGCCAGATGGATATAACAGAATGGATGCAGTCTGTAAGAGAAGAAGCAAGCAATACTAAGGAATTTTCAAGTCAGAGCTTGAGCGTTATCTTGATAAGAGAAAGTGCAGCTTATGAAAAACTCGTAGAGCAGAAGAAAGCAGAAGCACTGGCTGATGGTAAGGAGATTGATAAGGAAGAAGCAAAGAGAGCAGCTCTTGCACAGATGGCGGTTGATTCAGCAAGAATGGATTTAGCTATCAGAACAGGTAAGGCTGCTGCAAGATTAGAGCAGGCAGCAACTGCTATAGAGAATGAAGAAATTCCTTTAGTTACAGCACAGATTCCAACAGTTTCAGAATCTATGATATCAGATATCAATTCAATTATGAATGATGATAATAATAAAGAAGAAGGTGATGAGGCTGTTGTACTAGATGAGGTAGCTGCAGGTGTTGAGCCGGAAGAAACAGTAATTCCATTCACCAGACAGGAAGAAGAACAGCCATTGACTATGGAAGAAGAGATTGAAGAAACTGAGCAGAGAGAAGAAGCTTACAGGAGAGTTTGCCAAGATATTCAGAAAGTACAGGGATATGCCGGGACTTGAGGAGCAGCTTGTTGATTTATTCGATACAATCGATGATGAGATGCAGATGAATTCATCAGCATCAGGAAATATTCTCATTTCTGGTAATTCAAGTTCAGATAAGACAGATCTGGCAAGAACAATTATTAGAGCAATCAATACATTATATCCAGACCAGCCAAAGAAGATTGCAAAGACATCAGGAGAGAGTATAAACCAGCGCGGAATTGCAAAGGCTATGGGAAGACTTAAAGGTACTGCACTTATTGTAGAAGGCGCAGGAACAATTCAGCCTAAGAGAATTAACGAGCTTCTTAACTGTCTTGAGCAGGATACTGACAGAATGATAGTTATATTCGAAGATTCAGATACAGATATGAATGTATTGATTAACTTTAATCCTGAATTAACTAATACATTTAATCACAGAATTATTCTTAAGCAGTATACAGTCAATGAACTTGTTGAGATGGCGAAGAGATTTGCAAGAAAGAGACAGTATGAGGTTGATGATGATGCATTACTAGAACTGTATCTTAAGATTGACAAACTCCATAACGTGAATGATAATATTAAACTTGATGATATCAAGGAAATTATCAATCAGGCAATTGTCAATTCTGAAAGAAGAGCATCAAGAAGATTCTTTGGCGGACTTAAGAAGAAGAGAAGCGAGAATGGTGATGTTATATTCTTGACAGAGGCAGACTTTAAAGACAGATAAAACTATATGCACAAATGTGCTTACACAGGGAGGAAACTATGACTAATATCGATGAAATGTCAATTAATGCAATCAGAGTATTGTCAGCAGATGCAATTCAGAAGGCGAATTCAGGACATCCTGGACTTCCACTTGGAACTGCACCAACAGCTTATGAATTATGGACTAACCATATGAATTACAATCCTGCTGATCCTAAGTGGGAGAATAGAGACAGATTCGTTCTTTCTGGCGGACATGGTTCAATGCTTCTTTACTCATTGTTCCATTTACTTGGAATTGGCAATCTTTCTTTAGATGATGTAAAGAATTTCAGACAGATGGGCTCAAAGACACCAGGACATCCAGAGTATGGTCATACAGTTGGTGTTGAAGCAACAACTGGACCTCTTGGACAGGGTATGGCTATGGCAGTAGGTATGGCTATGGCAGAAGCACATCTTGCATCAGTATTTAATAAGGATGGATACAATGTAGTAGACCATTACACATATGTACTTGGTGGAGACGGCTGTATGATGGAAGGTATTTCATCAGAGTGTTTCTCACTTGCAGGAACATTAGGTCTTTCAAAGCTTATTGTATTCTATGATTCTAACAATATATCAATCGAAGGAAGCACAGATATTGCATTTACAGAAAATGTAATGAAGAGATTTGAAGCATTTGGCTTCCAGACAATCGAGGTTGCTGATGGCAATGATATCGAAGCTATCGGCAAGGCTATTGAAGAGGCTAAGGCTGATAAGGAAAGACCTTCACTTATCAAGGTTAATACACTTATCGGATACGGTTGTCCTGCAAAGCAGGGTAAGGCAAGCGCACACGGTGAGCCTCTTGGTATTGATAATGTTGCAGCACTTAAGGAAAATCTTAACTGGCCATGCAAGGGTGATTTTGAAGTACCACAGGAAGTATATGACCATTATAAAGAGATAGCAGCAAGAATGGCTGAGCCAGAGAAAGAATGGAATAAGCTCTTTGCTGAATACTGTGAGAAGTTCCCTGAGATGAAGGAACTCTGGGATAAGTACTACAATGGATGTGATATGTCCGATTTGTTCAATTCTGAGGAATACCTTGCAAAGCCAGAGAAGGCAGAAGCAACAAGAAGTTCAAGCGGAACAATTCTTAACATGATTAAGAATGTAATGCCTAACCTTATCGGTGGTTCAGCAGATTTAGCACCATCTAATAAGACTAATATGAAGGATGCAGGAGATTTCTCTAAGGAGAATTATGCAGGAACTAACCTTCACTTTGGTGTAAGAGAACAGGCTATGGCAGCAATTGGTAACGGACTTGCACTTCATGGTGGATTAAGACCATTCGTTGCAACATTCTTCGTATTCAGTGATTACACAAAGCCAATGGCAAGACTTACATCACTTATGAAGCTTCCACTTATATATGTATTTACACATGACAGTATCGGAGTTGGTGAGGACGGACCTACACATGAGCCAATTGAGCAGCTTGCAGCATTTCGTTCAATGCCGGACTTCACAGTATTCAGACCATGTGACAGAACAGAGACAGCACTTGCATGGGAATATGCTATTGAATCTAAGGACGAGCCAACAGCTTTAGTTCTTACAAGACAGAACCTTCCACAGATGTCTGGTTCATCAAAGGAAGCACTTAAGGGAGCATATATTCTTGAGGATTCAGATAAAGAGACTCCGGATGGAATCATCATTGCAAGTGGTTCAGAAGTAAACCTTGCTGTATCAGCAAAGGCAGAGCTTAAGAATGCAGGAATAGATGTAAGAGTAGTAAGTATGCCATCTATGGACGTATTCGAGAAGCAGTCAGACGAATACAAGGAATCAGTCCTTCCTAAGAGTGTAAGAAAGAGAGTTGCAGTTGAGGCACTTTCAGACTTTGGATGGTACAGATATGTAGGACTTGACGGTAAGGTAATCTGCATGAAGACCTTTGGAGCTTCAGGTCCGGCTAACCAGTTATTCGAGCATTTCGGATTCACAGTAGAGAATGTAGTTAATACTGTTAAGAGTCTTTTCTAAGATAATGATAATAGAATAATGTGATAAAAAGAGATTCCGGTTGAGTAGTTCAATCGGAATCTTTTGCATTTTATAAAATTAATAAATGTGCAGAATGTGCCATATATTACCGAATGTGCCAAAACTATTGCATAATAAGGATGTTGTATTAGTATAGTATACTTAAAATAACGGTCTTTCTCATCGTACGAATATTTCATAATTCCATCGTAACTGTCAACAATTCTTTTAATGCTTCGTGTTCCAAGACCATGATTAATAGTGTCCGGTTTGGTTGTATGTAAAGTCCCATCGGAAGCAATCGGATTATTACTGCATGAGTTGGTAACGGTAATAAGATCCGCATTGCCATTCTGTATAAGTGAGACATTACAGTCAATAAATGCATGCGGAGTACCACTTGCAGCGGCAACAGCATTATCCAGCATATTGCCGAATAATGAAGCATAATCATTAGCAGAAAAATAATCTAATGTTCTGTATCTTATGTCAGCAGCGAAGCTGATGCCTTCACTTTCACAAATCTGCGCATAACGTGACAGAATTGCATTAAATATAGGATTCCGGCAATATGTTCTTGATCTTTTAAGTGCATCACTATCGGAAAGTTCCGATATGTATTCAGATATTTCGGTTGTATGCTTTCCATCATTAAGTAATGCAATCGTGTTAAGGTGTTCTTTGATATCATGAATCAATATCCGCTGTTTATCATAATTGTCTTTAAGAGAATTATAATACTGTACATTATCCGATTCATGTTGTAATTCAAGTAAAAGGCGGGCATTTTCATTGTTCTTCCTGACAATAATCTGCTGCATATAAAATGTGAACATGTTAATTGCCAGTAAAAGCAGTATGGACACAGAAATATATGCATTAACCTTTGAAGTAAGCGGTATGCTTATACATATAAAAGACATACATAACATAATAATAATAGATATTGCAGGAATAATAGAAAGAAAAAATGTGCTTCTATCAGAATAAGGATATGAACCTTTCCTTTTTATCAGGATTGTGGATACAGCCTGTGATATGAATAGATAAATTGTTTTACTTAGAAAAACATAGAGCAGGGTGTTATTATTTATAGTACTTGATTCACGGAAAAATAATATATAAAGATTAGGAACAAAGCCTACAACTAATAATTCGGATAACCCCATTACAACTGTCAGCATAAGGCTGTGAAAAATAGCAGAAAAAAAGGAAATATCAGATATTATAATGGTAACAATATATGTAATAAGAATGAAAGAAATAATATTCAAAACAGGGAAATGTAACATATATACAGGCGCTGATAACAAATGCATAATTATTGCAATTAATATTGAGAGCGGAGTGTTTAATCTCTGCTTGAAGAGTTTATTACAATAAAGCCATAAAATAAATGCTTCAATCACAGAAGCAACCGTATAATATGTAAGTGAATTATCCATAAATCTCCTTTATCTAGACATGTGAGTTAACATATGCAGCATAGTGTTCCTTAAAATCTGAATACTTTCTTGCAGCAACATCCGCAGACAAGTTACTATTAAGATATATATTGTGCGAATTGTGAGAAACCACATAATTCAAGTTAATAACAAAACTTCTATGGCACTGATAAAATAATTGTGCGCCAGCTTTTCTTTTATTTCTGAAAATGAATGATAAGTTCTAAAATTACCATTAGTTGTATATATAATAGTCTGCTTCAAAGAGGCCTCAACCATTATAATATCATGCTGATTAATAACCTTATGGTCAGAACCGCATTTTACATATAGTGGTGTTGAGTTCTGGTTATTGTATACGTTGACAGCATCCTGCATATTGCGGAAGAGACGGTCTTTATCAATTGGTTTTGATATATATCTGAAAACATTAAAACGCATGGCATCATCCAGATAATCCATGAAAGAGGTTGTTACTATAATAATAGTGTTAGGATACTTGTTGTGTAATATGTTCCCCACATCTATACCAGACATTTCCGGCATCTGAATATCAAGAAAGACAATATCTGGTATGACATCAGATGATAAAAGAGATTTCCCGTCGGTAAATGTATGAAAAACAGGCATTGTCATATTATTGGTTCTGAAAAATTCAGATACAAGAGAATTAATTTCATTACATATAAGAGTATTGTCGTCACATATAAAAATATCCATAAGGTCTCCGTAACATTTAAAAATATAAATATATTATACAATACAGAAATAAAATAGCAACGATAATATTAGTGTAATACAGTTAAAGATGCTTTTCGTTCCATAAAAATGTCATTTGGTTCCATGGTTATTGATTTAATAAAAATATATGGTATAAGAAAAATATAGAGTTTTGGTTGTATACGAATGAGAAAGGAGGAGATGTCTGTGAGAAAGAGAGAATCAGCTAAAAAAGTGGTTAAGGTACTTGATAAAGTATTAAAGCTTGAAGCTAATTCAACATCTTGTTTATTTGTTTATGAACCGAAAGCACCAGCAACATTAGACAGATACAAGAAACTAAAGTAATGAGAAGGATAAGAAATTCAATAATCAACTGGCTAATAAAGAACAGTGCTATATCAGAGGAAAATCGTGAGCTTTATGAATATGCTGTATATAGTGCAGAATTATTAGTATTACCAGTTATTATGGCGATTGTGATTGGGTGGTTGTCAGGAAGTACTATTAATGGAGTATTGTTAATAGTTCCGTTTATGCTTTGAAAAATATAGTGGTGGATATCACGCTAAGAAATTATCAATATGCATGATAATATCGACTATATTATTGACTGCTATGATAAAGATGTCAATATGTGATATAAAACCAGCATATATGTATATAACGACATGTATAGCTTTTATAGAATTATGTATAGTATCGCCAATACAATCAGACAATAAGATATTGAATGAAAAAGAGACCAGATACTATAAGAAAGTAGTGGTTATGCAGTTAGCTGCGTATTCAATAATTATAATATGCACCAGCATATTAGGCTGTTTTACAGCAGCAAGATGTATATGTCTTGGAATTATATTAGCATCATTAATGCAATTGCCATGTATTGTAACAAGGAGAACGAGTATCAGATAATTATACGGTAAATGAAAACTACAACTTAAACTTTATAAATGTATAACATCTGATGTAGGTAACAAAAGTCGTTGATATTAGATGTATCGATATGTTAGGATTAATGGAGGAATTAGACTATGAACAAAGGTAGAATAATTAAGACTGTGGTAGCAACTAGTGCATTAGTTGTATTGACATCGATGACTGTATTTGCAGAATATGGTATAAAGAGATTTGATGATGGAGGATATATATATTTATATGGTCAAACAGCAAGACCATTAAAAAGCACATGCAGGCTCAGTACCAAAAGATATAGATAGTGAATCTTCATTAACAATGCTGACAACGACATATGATGATGGAAGTGAGGATGTGAGTAGAGATGGTCCATCAATTGGTAAGACTGACATAGAACATGATTGGGAGTATGCTGATGGCTATTCAAGTATCCATAAGCTGATAAGAAATGCGTTTGAGTATGAAGGAGGTTCATTGAGCTATTAGAAGTGATTAGGCGGGCATAATGTTGATAATATAATTAATGTTATGCCCAAACCTAGAAAGGTATCTATGAGAAGGAAATTATTAACAGCAGCATTATTGGGAGTTATGCTTACAATCAGCGCGTGTTCAGGAAACAAAGATGTTGTATCAGATGAAAGTTCTGAATTGCTTGCTAAACCAGAGGTTACACAGGCATCAGCTAAGGAAAAAGAAAACGAGAGTGATAATGATAATTTGGGAACAGATGAGGCAGAAAGATACGAGAAAATTCAGTTTGGAGAAGATGAGATATATTTTCCTATAATAAAGGAAAGTGACAAGATACGAGGTGTGGAGTATCTGTATGACGCGTATTATGCGGAAAATGTAAATGTATATAAATCAATAAATCGTCCAGAAGGAACTTCTTCAGTAGAAGGTAATACGCAATTAAGCTGTTGTGCAGCAGCGCTTCCAGAATTTGCGGTTGATTCGGAAGAAAAGCAAATTACAAGAGATGAAATGGCTGAATCAAAGAATGAGTTGATTAAGACAAGAGTGGCAAGGGCATATAGAGAATCAGATGAAGAAACAAATATAAGTTATGAAAGAGATGAAGAACCTGATAGAAATAAAAAATGAAGAACGAGTTCAAACATGTAGATGTACAGGCAGTGTCATTTGCTTTATATGAGAGCTTTTATGAAACAATACCTAATCTTACAGTAAATGTTTATGGAATGAGTTATTCAACATGGAATAAATACATGCCAGAAGATGATGTATATTCTATTAATGATACTAAAGCCATGATGTCAGCACTGGCTGAAAATAATTATTCAGACTGTGATAAACTTGCCAGCAGGAAAATTGATAAGAGCGGTGTATATTATATGGATTACAGTGAGTATAACAAAGATAACAGATACAAGCAGTTATTCATAGTTGCGGAATTTGATGAAATGCCGGTTGATTATGCAGTGGCTATAAATGATGACATGAATTATAACATAAGTAATTCACAGGATTATGCTAAGTGGAAAGAGAATAATAAGGATAAGTTTATAGAATAAAAATAGAGAAGGGATTGAGAGAAGGATGATACATAGATGAGGCTGATTAATAAATTTATTATTATATACAGGGAGTATATAAAGAGAGCATTTGTAACGATAATGCTTATGTTCATATGTGTTATATCCTTCTATATGACAGACAGGACATGGAATACATATACGAAGAACAGATGTGAGACTGGAATAAAACGGAAGGCTTACAGTATAAGTCCCTATAATATTAATAAGATTAAATTTTTCTACAAGAAGTGTTCATGCTGAGCAGAGTGACATGCTAGAAGGACTTGCTTCAATAGAAGAAATATCAGCATATGGACTGATTATAAAATGATGTGCAGTTTGATAATGGTTATGTAAATGTTGTAATAAGTGATTCTGATATAGCTGACATGTGTAATACAGGAGTAAGCAGGGCAGATATTGAACAGAAGCAGGCAGAGTGGGAAGGATATGACCTTGTGTGGATTGGAAGTTCATATAAGGGAGTCTATGAGATAGGACAGAGATGCCAGACAATGGCATCAGAATGTGTAGTTGTGGGATTTCTTAAGGACGACGCACAATGGCTTGTTAATGAGACCATAACACTTGAGAAACCGGATCTGTCGGAGAGTGGACTTGTGGTAACAAAGGATACATCTAAGTATGACTGGGGAGAGAGTCTGGAATACACGACACCTGTCTATTATGTCGCAGATTATAAAGACAATGATGTAATAAAGAGTAAGCTTATGGATTATCAGGCTGAGAAAGGGATAAGGGCATCTATTACTAATGAAGGAGAACAACTTGATAAGGATGTCAAGACGATGCAATAACGAATGACAAGACATTTATAGCATCAGTGCTTCTGTATGTTATAGCAATAGTTGCGATATCAGCGGTTACGATTATTGAGTGTCTTATAAACAAAAGGGATTATGCAATATTCATAATTAACGGAATCAGCAGAAAAGCTGTCTATTCGATGATACTGATTAAGAATCTGATACTGATTATAGTATCTGCACTTGCTGCATGGCTGTACTGTCAGTGGGAGACATTCGGAAAGATAATAGTACAGACAGCAGGTGAGTATGGGAATGAATTAAATTATACAGCAAAGATAATGGCACACTGCATATATGTTCCTCTCATTATTGCAGCAGAGGCTGTGATTATGACAGTCATATCATGCATAGTACCTGTTGGGTATCTGCATGGAAAAGGTCTTATAGACCTTATGAAGAAATGAGTGGCGTGGTATGAATATAATAAAGAGAATCATACAGAATGTATTCAGATACAGACTTACAGCATGCTTCTTCATAATAGGGCAGCTTATAATGTATGTAACAATATTCGGTGCTCTCGGAATATATAACAAGGCATATCAGAAGGAAGCGGACAGGCTTGCTGCACTGTATAAGAACCGTATAGAGATGTCAGTTGTATCATTGAATAAATCGGACATTTTATCGACATGCCCGGACGGAGTTACAGAAGGCAATATAAGGGCAAAGAAGGTGGGGTTATATTATACGGAAGAAAATCTTCCACTGTTGCACCTGATTATACTGCAGCAAATGAAGAACTTCCCTATGTGATGGAGAGTGGAAGGATTAGGAACATCAGAAAGATTATGGGAACAGGCTTGTAGCCCTCGGAAGGTCACAGTACAGGTATGCGTATGAAGATAACGGAAAGCATTATGTGACATTTGAAAATGAGACCTACGAGGTTACAGGCGTAATCGGCAATGAAGGCTCTGATTATTCTGACAACATGATTGTATTCGATAACAGATGTCTTGGAGATAATGTAAGAAAGCTGTCAATGAGCTGAAGGAATACACGATTATGATTGACAGCAATACAACAGAACTCAATGATACATATGAAAAGGTATATAACAATGTATATGGAGCTGATATTAACTGTGCAATTGAGAGCCGCTCAGTTTCAGGAAACGGACAGAGTACAGTTGAAAAACTCTCAGAAAGAGAACATCAGGATAAATAAAGTCGTGTATATATTCTGTATTGTCAATTGTATGCTTATGTCAGAGTTCTGGATAATAGAAAGAAAAAAAGAATTTGCAATTAAGAGGACTTATGGCTTCGGGCAGTTAAGATTAATCGGAGGAATTGCAAGGGACATTCTTATACTTGGCACGGCATCGCTTGTCATATATGTTCTGGTTCATCTGTTTGCAGTGGGAGTTCTTGGAATAAAGCTGTATACGATAAGCTGGAACTTAAGGCTTATAGCGTCTGTACTGTTTATTAACCTTACGGCTCTTGTGTGTACAATAATTGTTCCTGTTTACAGGATAATGAGACTGAATCCGGCTGTAATATTGGAGGATAAGGAATGATAAGATTAGAGAATATTACAAAGATATACAATGAAAAGGTTGATGATACGAAGGCACTTGATGATGTAAGTCTTAAGATAGAGGACGGCGAGTTTGTATCTGTAATGGGAGCGTCGGGAAGTGGTAAAAGTACACTGCTTAAGATAATAGGCTGCATGGATACACCTACAGCAGGAAAGTATTTCCTTGATGATACTGAGGTGACAGCGGCAAGCCGTTCACAGGTACATAAGCTGCGCAAGGAAAAGATAGGATATGTATTCCAGCATTTTGCACTGATGGATTACTATACAGCATATGAAAATATAGAGCTTCCGCTTCTTGCAGCCAATGTTAAGCGTAAGGACAGGAAGAGAATTATATTAAAGCAGATGGAGCATCTTAGAATTCTGTCGGAAAGAAATAAGCTGCCGGGAAAGATGTCCGGAGGACAGCAGCAGAGAGTTGCGATAGCAAGGGCACTTGTAACCAATGCGGATATAATACTTGCTGATGAGCCGACCGGGGCACTTGACCAGAAGACAGGACGAGAGGTGCTGGAACTTCTTAAGGAGATTAATAAGTCAGGGAAGACTGTTATAATCGTTACACATGACGAAGGGATTGCGAAGATGACGAACAGGATAATTACTATCAGTGATGGCCGGATTGTAAGTGATAATAAAAATATATAAATGTTCATGGAATATTTACAAAAAATTATAATAAAATTTACTTGAATTATTATACGGGCAAGCATATAATAAAAGCATAGGGTTTGTTTATAATTTAACAATCAAATATTTATGTACGGAGGTTTTATTATGGTTCGATTTACTTTACCAAGAGATTTGTATCATGGAAAGGGTTCTTTGGAAGCCCTCAAGACACTTGAAGGAAAGAAAGCTATCATCTGCGTTGGTGGCGGTTCTATGAAGCGTAACGGTTTCCTTCAGAAAGCGGAGGATTACCTCAAGGAAGCAGGAATGGAAGTTAAGCTTTTCGAGGGTATCGAGTCTGATCCATCAGTTGAGACTGTTATGAAGGGCGCTGCTGTTATGACAGAGTTTGAGCCAGACTGGATTGTTGCTATCGGCGGAGGTTCTCCTATTGATGCTGCTAAGGCAATGTGGATTAAGTATGAATATCCTGATACAACATTTGAAGATATGTGCAAGGTATTCGGTCTTCCTAAGCTTCGTAAGAAAGCTCATTTCTGTGCAGTTTCATCTACATCAGGAACAGCTACAGAGGTAACAGCATTCTCAATTATTACAGATTATGAGAAAGGTATTAAGTATCCTATAGCAGATTTCGAGATTACTCCTGATGTTGCTATTGTTGATCCTGAGCTTGCAGAGACTATGCCGGTTAAGCTTGTAGCACATACAGGTATGGACGCCATGACACATGCAATTGAGGCTTATGTATCAACTGCTAACTGTGATTACACAGATCCACTGGCACTTCATGCTATGGAGATGATTCAGGCTAACCTCGTTAAATCATATAACGGAGATATGGCAGCAAGAGATTCAATGCACAACGCACAATGTCTTGCAGGTATGGCATTCTCTAATGCATTACTCGGTATCGTTCATTCAATGGCACATAAGACAGGTGCAGCATTTGAAGGCGGACATATTATCCATGGTGCAGCTAATGCTATGTATCTTCCTAAGGTTATCAAGTTCAATGCCAAGGATGAGACAGCAGCTAAGAGATATGCATTTATCGCTGATTTCTTACATCTTGGTGGCAATACACAGGATGAGAAGATTGACAATCTTATCGCTATGTTAAGAAAGATGAATGATGACCTTAATATTCCTCACTGCATCAAGAATTATGGTGAGGGTGGTCTCCCAGCAGAGACGGGATTTGTATCAGAGGAAGAATTCAAGGCTAAGTTACACGACATCGCAGCCAATGCTATCCTTGATGCATGTACAGGTTCTAATCCACGTCAGCCAAGTCAGGAAGAGATGGAGAAGCTTCTTACATGCTGCTACTATGATACAGAAGTTGACTTCTAATAATTACATATAAGAATAAATGTTAAGCCTTCTGGTAATAATACGGTTGTATTAATTATCAGGAGGCTTTTTATTATGGCATTGAATGAAAAAGAAAAGACTACGATTAAGGATTTACAGACTCAGGAGCAGACCTGTATCAAGAAGTACAAGAAGTATGGACAGGATGCGAAAGATCCTGTTTTGAAGGAGTTATTTTCTACATTAGAGAAGAATGAGCAGAAGCACTATGACACATTAGGACAGATTCTTGAGGGAAAAGTTCCTGAATGTGACTGCAACGACTGTGAGGGAAAAGAGTATGAGCCTGAGGCAACTTATGATGTGATGAGTAAGTCAGATGATAAGGAAAGCGATGCATTTTTAGCAACAGACAGTATTGGCTCTGAAAAACTTGTATCGGGAGAGTATAATACGAATGTGTTTAATTTTGCCGATACAGCCATCAGAAAGATTCTTGCAGATATCCAGATTGAGGAGCAGAATCATGCAGAAATGCTTTATAAATATAAGACTGTTAATGGAATGGCATAATTTATGCAAATTTTTGAAAAATGTTACAATTATCTAAACTTTTTGAAAAGTATTCCGTATAAAGATATGAACGGGACATGAGACTTTGATTTATGTTCCGTCAGTACATACCAACCGGGGTGAGTAGATGGGTTCGCTGTCAAAGAACCGTGATTTTAGTTTGATAAGCAGAATCCTGGATAATAATGACAGAAAAGCAGCAGACGAGCTGGTTACGCAATATTATAAGGCTGTGTATAAGCACATTTATATTAAGCTGAAGGATGAGGAGTTAAGTATGGATCTTACTCAGGAAACATTTATTTCAGCGTTGAAGGGGCTGGGGGCTTCAATATAGAAAGCGTTATTTAAGACATGGCTTACAAGAATTGCTGACAACAAGGTCACAGATTATTTCAGGAGCAGGCAGTATCATGAGAGTATTGTTACCCAGATTATGGATGATACCATACAGGAACCTGCTGATGAGAGGGCTGGCACGGAGACGAGTGTGCTTGATAAGCTTTCATATGAAGAGATGGAAAAAATGTATGGTCATCATAAGAATTGTGAATGGGAAACATTCAGACTTAAAGTGTATGAAGGTTATACATTTGGCGAGATAAGTGCTAATCAGGGGTTGAACTTAGTACGGTAAAGAGCAGATATTATTCAATGCTTAAACGAGTCAGAAAGGAGTGGGATTATCTTGAGTAAAGTTAAGTATCCGGATAAGGAAAAATCAGAATACAGATAGATGAAATCCTTGACAAGTCTGAACTGTTTGATGCTACAGAAGATAAGTCGTCTACATATACGAATGATAAGATAGTACAATTGAAACCAGTAAAACAACACCTGCCAGTCGGAAAGTATATTTCGGTTGCAGCTGCAATAGCGGCAATTGTTATATTTGTTATATCAGTAAAGAATTATCAGACAGTTGGCAGAGGAGAGCAGAGCAGGACAAGTTTCGTGCCGTTAGCAACCAGCAGTTCAGAGGCAGATATGCATGAGAGTACTGCGGAGGAAGCAACAGTTAAACAGAGCCAGATAAGTGATATGATAATTGAAGATTATTACAGCTATGAAATGTTATATTCGAAACTTAATGTTATGAGTGAAGGAACAATAAATATTGAGAACAGAACAGAGTATGGATATACATATTCTGTAAGAACTGACAATGTTGCAACAAGGAATAATGTAGTACTTTATATTGATGTTCCTTATGATATTAAGTATAATGATAAACAGTTGGATGGAATGGACGAGGCGGCAGCTGATACATTAAAACAGGTGATTCAGACATATATTGATAAGAATGGTCTTAATAGCAATATAAAGATTTCATGTTATATTATGAATAATTCTCTTGAGTTCTATAGTGGGGATACTGTATATGGAAGTCTGACGCTTTCTACAGAATAATTGGTGCTTTTGGGGATTACATGAACGACAATAATTATTACTTAAAGAAATCTAAAGCTGTTTTAAGGGAAGTAAGGAAATCAGTTATAGGAAAAGATGATGTAATATGCAAGGTGTATATGGCAATAATTGTGGGAGGACATGTTCTGTTAGATGATATTCCCGGAGTTGGAAAAACAACAATGGCACATGCATTTGCTAATGCATTAGGACTTAAATGCAACAGAGTACAGTTTACACCGGATGTAATGCCATCAGATATAACAGGATTTTCAATGTATAACAGACAGACAGGAAAATTTGAATTCAAGCAGGGGGCAGCTATGTGCAACCTGCTTCTTGCTGATGAAATAAACAGAACATCACCAAAGACACAATCTGCATTGTTACAGATAATGGAGGAGTACAGGGTGACTGTTGATGGCGAAACATATGATCTTCCAGACCCATTTGTAGTTATAGCAACACAGAACCCTATTGGTTCTATTGGAACACAGAAGCTTCCTGAGTCACAGCTCGACAGATTCATGATAAAGCTTATGGGATATCCACAGATTGAGGATGAAGTAGCAATTATGAAGAGCAGACTTGAGAACGGAAGAATACACAGTTTTCTGCATGTGTACTTGAAAAGGTGATATAGAAGGGATTCGTGAGGAAGTTGCGGGTATCTATGTTGATGATTCTATATATGAATATGTAGCTAAGATTGCAGCTAAGACAAGAAGCAGGAGAATATAATACAGGGGTTTCACCAAGAGGAAGTATCGCAGTAATTGCAATGGCAAAGGCGGAAGCATTTCTTCGCGGCAATAATTATGTTCTGCCATCAGATATTAAGAATATAGCCGTTGAAACATTTGCACACAGAATAGTTAACTAATGTTAATGGAGCTGCAGGTACTGGGAGGCAGCCAGAAAGAGATTACTGAGATATTAAGAAATGTACCGGTTCCAGAGATGAATAAGTAAGGGTGGCAGTATGCTTAAAAGAAGGATTTTGTATTTTATCTGCTTAAGCAGTTGTTTTCGGGATTAATATATTATGTGGAATACCAGATATTTATATTGCTTGTCCTGATGATTGCAATACCACTTGTTTCATGGATTATGTATGCTATATCGGATGTCAGCCTGTGGGCTTAGCCTGCAGGTCAATAAGAATGTTGTACAGGTGGGAAACAGGATTAAGATAAGAATAGTTAAGAAGAATGCATGTAATCTGGCTTTTGTTAATGGCAGCATAACCATAAAATATATGTATTGCCATACGGGTGATGAATTCATGATAAATGTGCCTATAAAACAGGGCATAAGAAGAGTGCTGGAATTACGGACATTTCTGCGGATTACTGCGGTAATATATGTGTGGGGTTGAATCCATAGAAATATGTGACTATCTTGGACTTTTGGAAAGAAGAAACAATTTGCAGGAGTTACTAAAAGTATCTGTTATGCCGGAGGAAACAACTGACAGATATATGGAAGCAGACAGAGCTAATGCTTATTATGATGAAGAGAATGAGGTGTATGTAAAGAGTGCATCTGATGAAGTCAGTGAACTCAGAGAATACAGGGATGGAGACAGTCCAAGGAATATTCATTGAAGAGAAGCAGTATACTTGCAGAGAATGACTTTATTGTTAAAGAGTACAGCACGAACATTAATAAGACGGTATTCATCGTTGTTGACACGGACTGGAGAGGAGAAAAGTCATGGCGTCTTTCAAGAATGAGCCGAATATATGCTGAGATGATGTCGCAGGGCTGGCATGTGCAGAGGCTGGACTGACTGGACAGTATATAGTGTGGGATATGGCTAAAGCAGATATTGTAAGAGTTACGTTCTATGATAATGCCAGTTTGAAAGCGGCCGTTAAAGTGGTTATGGATATACGTTGTGGTGAAGGTACGGTCAATAAAGCATGTCAGGCATTATATGAAGATGACAGGCTGGAGATTACGACTGAACCAGTGATAATTACAGAGAATTGATAATAATGTGACAAGAGGGTATTAATGAAAAGGGACAGCTTATACATACAGACAACTTAATACTTAGAATAATAGTGACATTTCTTGGAACATTTGGTGCAGCATCCATAATAGAGACGATTACATATCCGCTTGCAGATATGGGATTTATTGGATTGGTTTCACTGATATTCAGTGTTGTGTATACATTTATGCTGTCCTGTTACGGAAAGAATGCAAGGCTTATAAGGATTATGGGAATGGCTGTTTTGCCGGTGGTATATCTCGTAATTAATATAGGCTCTTTTATTAATGGAATCACAACATTTATAAATGTGTTTATATCAAGGGCATCTTTTACAGGATCTGTGGATAGCAGTAATGTACTAACGGTAGAGAGTGCCGGTGCGGCTTCCGTAAGATGCGTATGTGTGGTTGTTATTATAATTATAGCAGTCCTTGCAGCTTTGGAAGTTAATGTGTTTCCTAATATGCTAGTGAGTCTGGCAATAACTATGCCTCTGCTTAGTGTATTTATTGCGGCGGTTATTGTTCCTGATATCATAAGCATTATTTTCTGTGTTCTTTTATCTTTGATTCAATGGCACTAAGGAATAAGAAGATAAAAACTAATAAAGTGCCAAAACGGCTGTAATAATATCAGCAGTTATAGCGGCAGTTTTAACATTTATTATTCCTCAGGAAACATATAAGAGAAATTCTTTCTTTGATGATGCAAGAAATATGGTAACAGATGTTGTTTATGACAGATTTGGCATAGACCTTCAGGGAAATAAATCAGAGACAGAGGATGATAAGGCGAAGGTTAATGCGACTGTAGGAATAGGAAATGGTGATGTTGGACAGGTTGACGAGGTCTACTATGGAAATGTATACGCAGGAAGCTTAATACAATGTCTGATATCGGAATTGCCTATGCCAAGGTATTTATGGGAAGGATTTCAAGAATAACAGCTGGCAGCGATGGTCGGATACAAGGGAAACTCAGTATTCTTATGAGAGTGCTGTGTCCGAGTTTGCACTTAATCTTGTGAAACGAAAAATATATACGCTTGATGAAGACGAACAACTGCTTGCTGACAGATTTTCTATTATCAGCAGACATTCAGAAGTAAAGATGGCAATGTATATGGTTCGTCACTTGATTACCGTATAGCACGGGGAAGCTTTGAGGATTACTCCCGCATGGGGCAGCTTATGAAGAAATACAGAAACTCTGCTATCGTTAATTCATATGAAAGCTATGCACACGGGCAGTATCTTGATGTATCTGAAGATGACAGAATTGTTGTAGCACAACTGTTTGGAAAGAGGAATTTACAGACAGTAGATGAAAAGGTTGAATATATACAGAAAATAGTATCTTATCTTAAAGATAATTATACATATACTCTTAAACCAGAAGGGTGCCGGAGGAAAGAGCGTTGTTGAGTATTTTTAAGAGAAAGCAAGAGAGGGTATTGTACATATTTTGCTACCTCGGCAGCAGTTATATTAAGATGTGCGGGTATACCGGCAAGGTATGTGCAGGATATACGGTTAATACCAATACAGGCGCATATTATACCGACGGGCAGAGCAATAAGTATATGAAATATGATGTCTACGACAATGCAGCTCATGCATGGGTTGAGGCATATATTGATGGATATGGATGGGTTATTGTTGATGCAACACCTATGGAGAAGTTGAGGATACTGAGCAAAGTTCCACACAGGATGAAAGTGAGAGACAGAGCCAGTCTGACAATAGTAATTCATCAGTTGATGAAAATATGACAGTTGATGATACAGATGAGCCGGGTACTGAAAGTACTGCGCAGGAAGCTGTCTCTGACACTGACAGCTTCTCTGGTGAGATACATATTAATTCAGTTCTGATTGTGGTATGTACAGCAATATTGGCAGTTCTTATATTAATTGCAATGGCTGCAATCAGGATAGTATCAAGAATACATTTATTAAGAAGCAGTTCAGTAGATGAAGTAAAGCTTATGAAAATGTATTCTTATCTTGAAAAGCTTCTTGCTTGTCTGGGATATAAGAGAGAACCCGGAATTGATTATGAAGAATATATATTAGAAATAACTGCACAGGATGCGAATCTTAAGAATATGGGACTTGAAAGCAGTGCAGACAATCCTTGCGGTCAGATTTGGTAATGTAAAATGTGTTGACAAAGCTGACATAACTGGGATAATAAATACTATAAGACAGGTGCGAAGATACGCACTTAAGAAAGCCAGAGGATTGAAGAAGCTTATAGTATGTTTAATTTAGAAGAAGAGCTTAAGAAACTCCCGGCAAAACCGGGAGTTTATATTATGCATGATAAGTGGGACAACATAATATATATAGGTAAGGCGAAGGTTTTAAAGAATCGTGTAAGACAGTATTTCCAGAGCAGCAGGAATAAGTCTGCCAAGATTGTGCAGATGGTGTCACATATTCAGTACTTTGAGTATATTATCACAGATTCTGAACTTGAGGCGCTTGTTTTGGAGTGCAATCTTATCAAGGAGCACAGGCCTAAGTACAATACCATGCTAAAGGATGACAAGAGTTATCCTTTTATTAAGATTACCGTTGGTGAAGAGTATCCAAGGGTACTTTTTGCAAGAAAGATGAAGCATGGAGCAGGTAAGTATTTCGGTCTACACTTCTGCGGCAGCAGTCAAGGACACTATTGAACTTCTATGCAAGCTGTATAAGGTAAGAACCTGTAACAGAAATCTGCCTAAAGATGAGGGCAGGGACAGGCCGTGTCTTAATTATCATATCGGACAGTGTGATGCACCATGTCAGGGATATGTAAGCGGTGAGGAATACAGAAGAAGAATTGATGAGGTTGTAGCTTTCTTAAATGGTGATTACAAGAAGATTATGGACAGGCTTACAACGCAGATGCAGGAAGCGTCTGAGAAGATGGAATACGAGGAAGCTGCAAGATACAGAGACCTGTTAATGAGTGTCAAGCAGGTTGCACAGAAGCAGAAGATTACAGCAGATGATGTTAATGACAGAGATGTCATTGCGTGTGCAAGTGACGGTCAGGACGCAGTTGTGCAGGTGTTCTTTATCAGGCAGGGCAAGCTTCTTGGAAGAGATCATTTTCATATGAAGGTTGCCGAAGGTGACTCTAAGAGCGACATAATTTCGGAATTTATGAAACAGTATTACGGCGGAACTCCATTTATACCTAATATTATTATGGTGCAGTACGAGATAGAGGATGCGGATACTATAGCACAGTGGCTTAGTGCAAGAAAGAGTCGCAAGGTAAGTATTGTCACACCTAAGAAGGGCGACAAGGAAAAGATGGTTGAGCTTGCATATAAGAATGCACAGCTTGTTCTTACACAGGATGCGGAGAAGATTAAGCGTGAGGAGAGCAGGACAACAGGAGCTATGAAAGAGATTGCCGGATGGCTTGGACTTGGGACACTTCACAGAGCAGAGGCTTACGATATATCTAATACAAATGGCGTTGAAAGTGTTGGTTCAATGGTCGTTTTTGAGGATGGAAAACCAAAGAAGAATGATTATCGCAAGTTCAGGATAAGAACAGTAAAGGGGCCGGATGATTATAAGAGCATGCGTGAGGTTCTGACAAGACGTTTTACAAGAGGTATGCGTGAGCGGGAAGGACTCGAGGATAGTCATGGATTTTCGAGATATCCAGACCTTATTATGATGGATGGCGGACGAGGCCAGGTGAATATTGCACTTGATGTACTTAAGGAACTGGGACTTAATATTCCTGTGTGCGGTATGGTAAAGGATGATACCCACAGCACAAGAGGTCTGTATTATAACAATATTGAGATACCGATAGATAAGCACAGCGAGGGCTTTAAGCTGATTACAAGGGTGCAGGATGAGGCACACAGATTTGCAATAACTTATCACAGAAGCTTAAGAGATAAGGCACAGGTATCTTCTGTACTTGATTCGATTGAAGGAATCGGACCTGTAAGAAGAAAGGCACTTATGAAGCATTTTCTTGATATAGAAAAGATACGGCAGGCATCAGTGGATGAGCTTATGAAGGCTGATGGTATTACTGAAAATGTGGCAGAGAATATATACAAATTCTTTCATTGATAATACTTTTATAATAGCATTTAGAGCTTGTCTGTGATAAACTTAGGATATATGAAATCGTAAATATGAGTTTGGAGGCAGAGAATATATGAATAATGGTAAAGAGAGGGTAAAGTTATCTAAAGTTATCCAGAAAATGAATCTTGTTAATCTTACACCACAGATAGATGTGTCAGGAATCTGGCTTAATCTGCCTGATGTGAACAGACCGGCTTTGCAGCTTACAGGTTTTTATGACCAGTTTGATAATGACAGATTACAGATTATTGGTAATGTGGAGCATGCTTATCTTGCGAGTCTTTCTGAGCAGGAGAGATATGAAAGATATATGCAGCTTTTGTCAAGTAATATTCCATGTATTATATTCTGCAGGAGTATAAAGCCAGAGCCTAAGATTATTGAACTTGCGGTTAAGTATCAGATACCTCTTCTTATGACAGACCAGGCAACATCTTCATTTACAGCAGAAGTAATACGCTGGCTGAAGGTTCAGCTTGCACCATGTATCGTAATCCATGGTGTTTTAGTTGATGTATATGGTGTAGGTGTACTTATCACAGGTGAGTCTGGTATTGGTAAGAGCGAAGCTGCGCTTGAACTTATAAAGAGAGGACATCGTCTTGTAACTGACGATGCGGTTGAAATCAGAAAGGTCAGTGACGAGACTCTGGTTGGAAGCGCACCGGGAGTTACCAAGTATTTTATAGAGCTTAGAGGCATTGGTATTATTGATGTCAAGACACTTTTCGGTGTTGAAAGTGTTAAGGAAACTCAGGAAATAGATATGGTTATCAAGCTTGAGGACTGGAACAAGGACAGAGAGTATGACCGACTTGGACTTGAGGAAGAATACATAGAATATCTTGGCAATAAGGTTGTGTGCCATACGCTACCGGTAAGACCAGGACGTAATCTTGCTGTAATTGTTGAGTCAGCAGCGGTCAACCACAGACAGAAGATGATGGGATATAATGCAGCGAAGGAATTATACAGAAGAGTACAGGAAAATCTTATGAGAGGCGGGGAGGATGACGATGAGTAAGATTATATTTGGAATTGATGTTGGAGGAACAACCTGCAAATGTGGTACATTTTCTAAAGAAGGTGAGCTGTTAAGAAAAGAAGAGATTCCTACAAGAAAGGATGAGGGTGGAAGCCTGATTCTGCCTGATATAAGTGAGTATATCAAGGGCGTTCTTGCAGATATGAATATGACAACAGAGGATGTGGCAGGAATCGGAATGGGACTCTGGTGCATGTCTTGAGGATGGAACTGTCAACAAATGTATCAACTTGGGCTGGGGAGTATTTAATGCAGCAAATGCACTGTCTGAGCTTACAGGTATTCCTGTTAAGATTGGTAATGATGCCAATATGGCAGCACTCGGAGAATTCTGGGTAGGCGGTGGAAGCGAATATAACAGCATGGTAATGGTGACGATTGGAACCGGTGTAGGCGGTGGAGTTATTATTGATGGAAAGCCTCTTTATGGATTTAACGGTGCAGCAGGTGAGATAGGTCATCTTCCACTTGTTGAAGGTGAGACTGAGAGCTGTAACTGTGGAAAGAAGGGCTGTCTTGAGCAGGTTGCTTCTGCAACTGGAATTGTAAGAACGGCTAACCGTATGCTTGCAGAAAGTGACATGCCTTCATCTTTAAGAAGTGTGCCATACATATCGGCAAAGGTTATATTTGACGAGGCTAAGGGAGGAGATGCCCTTGCTATACAGGTAACAGAGTATGTATGCAGGTATCTTGGAAAAGGACTTGCATGTGCAGCGGGAATGGTTGACCCGGAGGTATTTGTAATTGGTGGCGGAGTTTCTGCCGCAGGGGAATATTTTATCAATCTTATTGATAAGTATTATAAGGAATGTGTGTTCCATGCGAGCAGACAGACTAAGATAGTTAAGGCTGCTCTTGGTAATGATGCAGGAATGTATGGAGCAGCAAAGCTTATTCTTGGAAATTAGTATTAAGGATAGTGAGATTATATGGATAATAAAATGTTATCAGAAGCATTAATATCAATGCTTGGTGCCGGGAATGTAAGAACAGGTGAACTAATGAAGACACATACTACATTCAGAATCGGAGGTGCTGCAGATTATTATGTAACACCACAGGCAGAAAAGCAGATAGCAGATGTTATCGCATTTTTAAAAATCGGACATTAAATATATTGTTATTGGAAATGGCAGTAATATTCTTGTGAGTGATGAAGGCTTCAGGGGAGTTGTAGTTGAGCTTGGCGATGGTTTTTCAGATTATGAGTTTCTGCAGGATTCACAGGATAATTCAGATGAAGTGCTTGTCAAAGCAAGTGCAGGTATGAAGCTTACAAGACTTGGCAACCAGCTTGCTGCTAATGGAATTGCTGGATTTGAATTTGCAACAGGTATTCCGGGCTGCATAGGTGGTGCTGTAAGAATGAATGCAGGTGCTTATGGCGGGGAGTTCAAGGATATTCTTGTCAGTGCAAAGGTTATTGATGATGAAGGTGTTATCAGGGAGCTTTCAGCAGATGAACTTGAGCTTGGATACAGAACAAGTATTGTAGCGAAAAGCAATATGATTGTTCTTGAAGCAACTTTGAAATTAAGAAAAGGTGAACCGGATATAATAAGAAATAATATCTCAGAGCTGGCAGCTAAGAGAAGGCAGAAGCAGCCACTTGAGTATCCTAGTGCCGGAAGCACATTTAAAAGACCGGAAGGATATTTTGCAGCAAAGCTTATTGAGGATGCAGGTCTTAAGGGTTGTGCAAGAGGTGGCGCACAGGTATCGGAGAAGCATGCCGGATTCGTTGTCAATAAGGGCGATGCAACTGCGAAGGATGTATGCGAGCTTACGGATTATATTAAGAGTGAAGTTATGGGAAAGTTCGGTGTCGGGCTGGAACTGGAAGTTGTAAAGGTTGGATTCTAAGGCTTGTTATAATTAAACAGACCAGTAATTAAAGGCAGATAAGAAAGAGAAGATGATAAGATGAAGATGATTATTGTTACAGGTATGTCAGGTGCAGGTAAATCTACAGCACTTAATGTATTAGAAGATGAGGGATATTATTGTGTCGATAATATGCCAATCTCTCTGATTCCTAAGTTTGCAGAGCTTGCCAATGCGGGAGAAGACGGATATAGCAACATAGCAATTGGTGTAGATATAAGAAGTGGTCACGCACTTGCTGAGCTGGATTCAGTGCTTGATGATATGATTAATAAGCATTTTAACTATACAATTCTGTTTCTTGAATCAAGTGATGATGTACTTGTAAAACGATACAAGGAAACGCGAAGAACACATCCGCTTGCAATGGACGATCATGACAGGATAGATAATGTAATAAAGCTGGAAAGAGATGAGCTTAAGTTCTTAAAGAAAAGAGCAGATGTTATCATTGACACAAGTCAGATGCTTACAAGGGAACTTAAGGCAGAGCTTGAGGGCATATTCTTTGACGATAAGAATTTCAAGAATCTGTTTGTTACAGTTCTTTCTTTTGGTTTCAAATATGGAATACCTGCAGACGCAGATCTTGTGTTTGATGTGAGATTTCTGCCTAATCCATATTATATTGAAGAACTTAAATACCTTACCGGTAATGATAAGCCTGTACAGGATTATGTGAAGAAAGCTCCGGAGACAACAGAATTTCTGAAAAGATAGATGATTTATTGAAGTTCCTTCTGCCTAATTATGTTAAGGAAGGAAAGAACAGCCTTGTTATTGCAATTGGCTGTACAGGAGGAAAGCATCGTTCAGTTACTCTTGCTAATGAAATCTATAAGCTTATAAGCAGGACTGAGTATGGATGCAAGGTTGAGCATAGAGATATTGAGAAAGATTCTAAGAGAAAAGGTTAAGTATGTCATTTTCATCAGAAGTAAAAGAAGAGTTAGTTAAGAAAAACAGATTCCGCGAGGCATTGCCAGATTGCGGAATTTGCTGCGTTATGGGAATGTCTGGCAATGTAAGCGAGACAGATAATGGAGAATTATGTCTGGAATTCGTTACAGAGAACGAATTGTCAGTTGAGAAATTCAGTGACTTGTTATTGAGAATATTTAGCATTAAGATGAATGCTGATACGAATAAAATGGTTAAGAATGGCAAGGAAACTATTATAAGGATAACCAGACAGAGTGATGTTGCTAAGATATTGCAGACATTAAAATGGTGCGACGACCGGTTTACACAGATTGAACCGGTGTTTGTTGACGCAAGAATTGTAGCTATGGACTGCTGTAAGAAAGCATTTATAAGAGGAGCTTTTATGGAACGAGGTTCTATAAGTGACCCCAACAAGTTCTATCACTATGAGATTGTGTGCAAATATGAGGAGGACGCTGATATTCTTATGGATATGCTGCGTTTTTTCGGACTCGATGCCAAGGTTATTGTAAGAAAAAACAGTTTTGTAGTGTATATGAAAGAAGGCAATAATATTACTGATACGCTTAATCTTATGGGAGCGGTTGTTTCGCAGATGAACCTGTACAATGTCATGATTCTTAAGGGAATCAGTAATGATGTCAACAGAAAGGTAAACTGTGAGACTGCTAATCTTAACAAGACAATTGAAGCGGCGGTCAAGCAGATTAAGGATATTGAACTTATAAGAGATACTGTCGGGCTTGACAGTTTAAGTGACAGTCTGATGCAGGTTGCTCTTTTAAGACTCGAGAATCCTGACATGAGTCTTCAGGGATTAGGTGAGCTGTTAGACCCCCCGGTTGGTAAATCGGGTGTAAACCACAGGTTAAGAAAGATTGGCGAGAAGGCAGATGAATTAAGACAGAGCATGGGAATCTCTGTCTGATTAAATATTTTTAATAAAATTTTACATTTTCTTTTCAAATAGGGATTGACAAGAAGTGTATAATTGAAAATATGAGATAAAAGAGCAGTCATATACTGCAGAAAGGTTGATTAAGATGACTAAAGTAGATATAATTTCAGGCTTTTTGGGAGCAGGTAAAACAACTCTTATAAGTAAGCTTTTAAAGGAAGCCTTAAAGGGAGAGCAGGTAGTTCTTATTGAGAATGAGTTCGGTGAAATCGGTATTGATGGAGGATTCCTTAAAGATTCTGGTGTTGAGATAAGAGAGATGAATTCAGGATGCATCTGCTGTTCACTTGTTGGTGATTTCGGAACTTCTCTTAAGGAGGTTGTTGATAAGTATCATCCAGACAGAATTATTATTGAGCCTTCAGGAGTAGGCAAGCTTTCAGATGTTATCAAAGCGGTTAAAGACCTTCACATTGAGAATGAAATCGTTCTTAACAGTGCTTCAACAGTTGCAGATGCATCTAAGGTTAAGGTATATATGAAGAATTTTGGTGAATTCTTTAATAACCAGATTGAGCATGCAGGAACTGTTATTTTAAGCAGAACACAGAATGTTTCTGAAGAGAAGTTAAAGACAGCTATTGAGCTTATTAAGAGTGTTAATCCTAATGCACATATTATCACAACTCCTTGGGATGATATTGACGGAACTAAGATTCTTGGTGCAATGGAGAATGTTACTAACCTTGAGTTAGACATGCTTGCAGAGGCAGCGCAGAAGGCTTATGAGGAGCATGAGAAGGAGCACCACCACCACCATCATCATGAAGATGGAGAGTGCTGCTGTTGCGGCGGACATCATGATGATGACGAGCATGAGCATCATCACGACCACGAGCATGAGCATCATCATGACCATGATGAGGAACATGAGCATCATCACGACCACGAGCACGAACATCATCATGACCATGAGCATGATCATCACCATCACCATGCACGATGACGTATTTACAAGCTGGGGAACAGAGACTCCTAAGAAGTATGAGAAGGCAGAGCTTGACAGCATATTAAAGAAGCTTTCTGAGAGTGAAGATTATGGTAAGGTTCTCCGTTCTAAGGGGATGCTTCCTTGCACAGATGGAACATGGATGTATTTCGACCTTGTACCAGAAGAATATGAGATTCGTGAGGGAAGTGCTGATTTCACAGGAAGAATCTGTGTAATCGGTTCTGAACTTAAGGAAGATGCACTTAAGGAACTTTTTGAAGTTTAATCAGTGTTTAATAGAAGAACACATTTTTACAACGCATTTATAATGAAATGATAGCGCAAATGCGCGGAAATGAGGATAAATATGGCAAATGAGGAATATCAGATTCCGATTTTCTTGATTAACGGTCAGCTTGACAGTGGTAAAACAAGATTTATCTCCGATACTATAGCAATGGGACAGTTTGCAGACGCTAAGAATAAACTTCTTATTGTGTGTGAAGAAGGTGAAGAGGAGTACAGTGAGAAGCTTCTTAAGGACAACGGAGTTGATATGGTTGTTGTAGAGAAGGAAGATTTTAATATCGAGACTCTTAATGAACTGGACAAGAAGTATGATCCATGGATTGTTATTATTGAATATAACGGAATGTGGGATCCTGCACTTATTCTTGGAAGTGAGAAACCAAGAGGATGGCAGGTATACCAGTCTATAACTTTAGTTGATGCCAATGCATTTGGCTTACAGTGGGCTAACATGAAGTCTATTATTGCAGAGTCTGTTAAATATGCTGATATGGTTATCTTTAACAGATGTAAGTCAGGTATGGACCTTGGCAGCTACAGAAGAAGCATGAGAGCATTAAACCCTGCACTTCAGATTATCTTCGAGGACGAGAAGGGTGACCAGGTTGCTATATCTGAACAGCTTCCATACGATATCAATGCTGATGTTATTCAGGTTGATGACGAAGATTATGGTATCTGGTATATGGATGTGTCTGAAAGACCGGAAGTATATGCAGGTAAGAAGGTAAGATTCAAGGGACAGGTTCTTAAGAACAAGTACTTTAAGGATAAGAATTTCGTTCCGGGAAGAAAGGTTATGACATGCTGTGCAGAAGATACACAGTTTATTGGTTATATCAGCTTCTACAACAACATAGCTTCACTTGAAAACAGAGAATGGATATGGGTTACAGCTACTATTAAGTATGAATTCCAGATGGCATATAAGAAGAAAGGTCCTGTTCTTTACGTTGAAAGCGTAGAAAGACAGGTGCACCTAAGGAAGAGATGGTGTTCTTCTGATATGATACAGGATATATGGCCAAAACATCTGGACAACCAGTATAAGAATCTTAAGCCAGGAATGGGGATACTGTGTTTTATTTTCAGGGTTCCTCGTTGCTTGCAAGACCATCAGGACATTTTAACTCACAGAATCCTGAAGAAAATGTATTAATATATCCACAGTATGATGAGTTCGTTCAGGGGATAAAGTCCTCTTACGGAGACAAAGCCGTGGATAACTTTGAATTCATATATCTGTTGTCAATTGATGAGGAACATTTTTTCCTTGCAAGAAAGACAGGAAGCCTCGAAAGAGGCACATTCTTGGGAGAGATGGCTGATTCAGCTGTACACAAGGATATGTATTCTTTCGTTAGAGGATATGAATTCATAGGAGTCGATTCTTTCCGTAAGGCACAGCCAAGAGAGCATGCTTATGCGGCTATTACTGCATTTCATCTGTATGGCTGGTACAGGGATAATCATTTCTGTGGAAGATGCGGAAAACCACTCAAGCATGATGAAAAGCAGAGAATGTTACGCTGTGACTGCTGTAAGAATATGGTATTTCCTAAGATATGTCCGGCTGTTATTGTTGCAGTTACAGATAAGGACAGAATTCTTCTTACTAAATATGCAGGAAGAACTTACAGGAATTATGCGCTTATTGCCGGATTCACTGAGATTGGTGAAACAACAGAGGAAACTGTAAGCAGAGAAGTTATGGAAGAAGTAGGTGTGAAGGTTAAAAATATCACTTATTATAAGAGCCAGCCGTGGGGACTCAGCGGTTCTCAGCTTCTTGGTTACTTCTGTGAGCTTGACGGTGACGACACAATAACTCTTGAAGAAGATGAGTTATCGGTCGGCACATGGGTCAAAGCAGATGATATAGATGTAATTGACGACCATATCAGTCTCACAAGGGAAATGATTGAGAAATTCCGCAGTGAGCATGTGAGTCACAATTAATTGTAATCTTTAAAGCTAATATTAAGATCTATGGTATTACCACTTACACCGTCTAACTTAGCGGATTCAGTGTACTGCCATATAGAGAATTCATATGGGAAGTAAGGAGTGTCTGAATAGTAGGCAAACCACTTCTCATATTTTTCTAAGCGGGTAAGGTCAAGTCTTCCAACGAATCCCTTGAGGTTGGAATATATCATTGGCTTATAGCCTGCTTTTTCTATCTTGTCGCAGAATGCGATTATGATATCTGTAAGTTCTTCAGTAGTCAGATTCTCCTGTCTGTATGAATCGCCCGAAATCTCCTCAAAGTCAATAACTACAGGATATGTAATCTTGTAAGGCTTGATAATATCAAGAACATAATCAGCCTCTTCTATAGCTTCCTGTTTCGTAATTGCAGATGAGAAGAAGTATGCGCCAATCTTAATATTATTCTTTATTGCGTCTTTTGCAAATGTATCAAATGAAGAATCAGTGTTCAGGATTCCATTGCCATAGCTTCTGAAACCACATCTTAACATGGCAAATTCAACGCCCTGTTCTTTTAATTTCTTAAAGTCAATATTCCCCTGAAACTTCGAGGCATCAACACCCATATGTGTTGTAACTTTACCGTCTTCATTGTATGTAATAATTCCTTTATCATCCTGCTTGAAATTCTCATCCTTATAATTATTCTTCGCAAGTTCAGGAAGTATCTGCGCAAATACATACTGATTCTTATTGTTCACATAGACTATATTATCAGGGAAATAGCTCTTAAGTATAGAAAGAGAACCTTCACCGTTAGTGAATCTTAACTTCATATCAGAAAGAAGATCCTCTTTCTCTTCTGACTTTAGTTTCTCAATCTCGTCATTGCTAAGCTTATCGGTATTAGTTGCAACGGTTGATTTTCGGTACTTAATAATGACACCGGTGGTCAGAAGACCGAACATTACAGTTGTCATAAAGAATATTAAAGTTGTTATCACAAAAGGATTGGTTTTCTTCGATTTCATAGTGCATCACCTCTATAATAATTAATTATGAGTTATTCATAAAAAGTATTTCTTGTATAAATGGTATATTAGCTTTTGCAAAATGTCAATTAGAATTCTTATGATTTTTTAAATAAAAATATAGAAAAGGTATTGACAATTTATTGAATAGAATATATAGTATCTGTACAACACAACAATTCTTATAGAATCAGAATCCAGACGTGGATAACTGAGATTCTTTTGCCTTTGCAAGAAGGTAATTGTACCGTTTCTGTTCTGAATTAAGCTGGTAGATATAACAGTCTATCAGGTCAGGATCAGTAACATTATCAAGATTAGAATAGGCAGTATACATTGCCTTTTTAGTCATCATAAGTTCCTGTAGCAGGTATTTTTCATCATATGTAGCAGGACTCTTTTTTTTACCAAACATTTTCAATAGAATTACTCCTTAATGCACAAGATTAGGGCATCATATGCCTTTATTAAAAGTATAGGCATTAAATGGTAATTCTATACATTTTTTTTGAGGAGGTGGATAAGTGACAGATGTTATATCAGTCATAATTGCACTGGTATTAGTTATTGTAGCAGCAGTACATGATCTGAGAGAATTCAGAATACCGAACAGGCTTATTGTTGCAGGTATTGTTGTAGGCGTGAGTGTTATTGTTATAAGAGCTTTTACAGGTGAATATATAGGAAATTATATTCTTGGAACTCTGGCGGGATTAGCGGGAATGACATTTCTATATATAATCAGGGCTGTTGGTGCAGGGGATGTAAAGCTTTTGGCAGTATTGGAATGTTGACTGGATTGGAATTTGTACTACAGCTTATGGTTGTATCTCTTATTACAGGGTTTTACGGGAATTGTTGAGTTGTTTTAAAAAAGACCAGAGAGGTCAGTATGGGGAGCAGCGGAATAAAGGCGCATGGCTTTCATTATGCAGTGGGGTTCTGACTGGATATGTTGTTGTGTTGGTATACAGGTGTGTTGTGGTTTTATGAATGATATTACATAGGGGTGAACAGATGGGCAGGAATAACATTTGCGTTATATATGATTCGGACGAAAGTTATGCAAAAAGACTGATGTCTGTAATTAATGATGATAATGACATTCCGTACAATGCACAGGTTTTACTAAGGAATATGAACTTGATAAGTACCTGCAGGAAAAGAAGCGGATATGCTTATGATATGTGAAGGAGCATATGGGTATAACGCATATAGAACGGGAACTAAGACTGTTGTGTTGTGTGAGGAGGAGCGTGAAGCAGATGAGATTAATTCAAGGGAAGAAAAAGGACTGGTTGGAATATGTAAGTATCAGCCATCATATCAGATATTACAGTCTGTCATGAAATATGAAAAGAAGACCGGGTTCAAAAAGGGGAAGCCTTTAAAGTGACAGGTATATATGGATTTAATAATACTGCAAGAATGATGTTGTCACTGGCAGTTGCAAGACTGATGTCAGAGCATGGGAACACACTTTTTATTAATTTTGAAACATTTTATGGGTTTAAAGGAATCCTGAAGGATGAAGAGAATGAAAATCTATCAGATGCATTATACACATTCAGACAGAATCATAATCAGTTTCATAAAAATATAGCTAATTCAATAAGCCATTATGACAGGCTGGATTATATACCGGATGCGTCCTGCGCAGAAGATATTGATGATATAAAACCTGAAGAAATTGGGACATTTATTCAGGCAGTAGGAAGGAACTTGGATATTCGAATATTGTAATTGATATTGGGGATGGAATACGCATGCCCTGGAATATGATGGATTGTTGTGATGAAATATATATATGTGAAACAGGCAATTATATAGAGAATATGAGGTTTAAAATTTTGAAAAATATCTTCTTGAGCAGGGGTTGGATAATATTGCAGCAACTTTTAAAAGATACATGTTAATGAAGATGAGAACATTAATAATGATGATATATGGGGCGGCTGCCTTTTGCAGTTTTATGAAGAATTATGCAGAACAGCAGGAATAGAGGAAATATAATGGACGAACTCTACATTAAGCTAAGAAAGCATGTATATGAAAGACTGGACATTGGCAGAGACGTTGCTGACAGTGAACTATATGAGGTGATAGATGCCTGCATATATGATGAAAGCCGTAATAATGTGATTTCGATAAGGCAGAAGGAAGAACTTAAACAGCGCTTATATAATTCTATTAAAAAACTGGATATTTTACAGGAATTACTTGAAGATGACAGCATAACCGAAATAATGGTGAATGGCAGTGACAGTATATTCATGGAGAGGAATGGTTCTATAGAAAGATGGAACAAAAATTTGAAAGTGAGAATAAACTGTCAGATGTGGCACAGAGGATTGCAGCTATGTCAAACCATATGGTTAAAGAAGCATCTCAATAGCTGATACAAGACTTGAAGATGGCTCGAGGGTCAGTATTGTTCTTCCACCAGTGGCAATTAATCAATAATAACTATAAGAAAATTCTTCAATAAGCCCATCACGATAGACAGGCTTATTGAATTGGAATCTATTACTCCAGAGGCGGCACAGTTTTAGAAAAACTTGTTAAGAGCAGATATAACATATTTATATCTGGCGGAACAGGAAGTGGTAAAACAACATTTCTTAATGTATTGTCAGATTATGTGCCAGATGATGAAAGAGTAATTACGATTGAAGATTCTGCTGAACTACAGCTTCACAACATTAATAATATTGTGAGGCTTGAGGCGAGGGTGGCAAATTCAGAGGAACTAATGCAGTGAGTATAAGAGATTTGATAAAAGCAAGCCTAAGAATGCGTCCGGATCGTATTGTTAGAAGTAAGAGATAAGAGGCAATTGATATGCTTCAGGCGATTATATGTACTATATAATAATTATATATATAACGTATATAAGGATGGAAAATATAGATTAGAGGGAGGGGCATAGGAACGATATGAACATTAAGTATAGGTTATTGTGTAAAAGGTTAATAGAGGAAAGGAAGAGAGTAGGTGTCATTCAATATTATAATGTACTGTTCATAATGGAGTTAGTGTCAGATAAAGACATATGGGCTTTAGAACAGTGGATGAATGGTATAAATAACATATATATGAAAGATATACATAATTGGTGTAGAATACATTTTGTTAAATATCACACTGTATTTGTTTACAGGAAAGAGTATCCGGTAAAAGCAAATATTTGGAATGGGTATTCATATATAAGGTGGCGGATGGAGCGGTTGATGAATTTGGGATAAGATAAAATAGTGACTGCATGAAAGAGAGCCTTAAAGCAGGGTGTTCTTTTGAAAGTATGGATAGAATTAAAGGCTGAAGGCTCTGCGCTATTCGTTTGGCAGAGCCTGAGTATTCTCCTTGATCCGTAGAAAATAAATCTAACTGACCTTCTGGAGTGGAACTTTGACCGGATTCATCTTCAGTTGATTGTTCTCTTTTTTTGGGTGTTTTATGAGTGTATAATTTCTCAAAAGGAAGTGAATACTTGGATTTTTTATTGTATTCTAGTAAAAGAGCTTCTGCGAATCCTAATGAACCGGCACGACGTTCTCTGGCAGTACGACTGATTTCTCTGACAGAGACACGCCCAACTTTTTCTTTGAATGTGTCATCTTTCATTGTTTCTCCATAAGCATTATCCAGACGGGCAATAGCATTAAGCATATTGGAACTAAAGGACATAGGCGCACCTTCCCATGTGGCAACACAAAGACGTAAAACACGATCAAGAGTGTGAAAACCATATTTTCATAGATATTAATTAAAGTGGATACAGCACATATACCTCCGGGCGAGAGGAAGAAGTAATAGTGAGATCATATGATTCAACAAGGTCACGAATAATAAGTTCTCTATCATTACCAGCTTCAATATTAGCCATGAATATTTCATAAGGTAATAACGATTTGACATATTTCATCTGATTTGCAAAAATATCTGCTTCTTGGGTGTAAACAAGATCATCATAAACCATACACCAGACAGGAGTTTCTCTTGATCCAGAGACGAGAGCAACAATCTCTATAGTGTGTTGTCCGTTGAACACATAATTTATCCCATCACGTCTACTTACTTTTACAGGGTTTATCTGATAAAGGTCAAAATTAGCTGCAGCACGCTGAACGTGTTTGATGGAAAGATTACGTTGGTAATCTTGATTTGAACATAAATTTTTAATAGGTATTTGCTCAAAATGCACTTGGGGAACAAACTTTTGTAAATCTTCGGTATTTCCATCCATAATTATATTTCCTCCAATTTTTTTAAAATATTATTTGTGGTTGATATTAGACACATAAGCTGATATTTAAGCTTGTATTTTGCTGTATCAGATGCAATTTTAAAATCTGAAACTTTTAATACTCTTTCGATAGAACTGTTCCACGAGGGAATCGTCAACGTAAGACTTGCAATTTCCGCATCTGGATCAAACTGTGGCAGGTTGCGTATTGAAGGAATAGAAACGGAAGATTCTTTCTTTAACATCGGTTTGGCGTAATTATTCCACAGTAATTCCATTTTCATATCATGATAACTGAGATGTTCTATCTTTTCGGCAAGAAGGTAGTTATTTAGACTTAAAAGCTGCTCTTTTGATAATCCTGAAAGCTCAATAATATTAGCTTGGGAAATCCAGAGTTGACCAGAACGAACTCGTTTGACAAAATCCGGAACTTTTTCATCAATTATATCTAGTGCACTACTGTAAGCAGAATATTTGTAAACGGTAGCCATTGCTACATTACATTCTTCGGATATTTTTTTTGCTGCGATGCTTGCACCGGAAATATGAGATTTATTTGTAGATGAAAGTTGTCTTGAAACTATAATTTTTTCAGCATCATATTTTTTCCCAATCAGGTATTTTTTATTGATATTGGTTAAATCCTCTCGTTTAAGTTGGTCAGTACATATCCATGAAATTACATCTTCTTTACTGGAAAAATGTAGTCTTTTTATTCGGAAAGGAATACTGTGTTTACGAAATAATTCATATGCTTCTATACCATTAATGACAATACCATTCCATGTGCAGATGGGGGTGTGATAGGAATAACATAATATCTGTTGTTCAAGTTGTTTATAATCTTTTTCACTGAGATATTGATACAAATTGGTGAATTCTAGTTTTGTTTTTAATGTATATATACTATAATTGCGCATACTCATCTCCCATTATTTCTGATTTGAATTCTGTTTGTGGCAGTTTTGTGATGATGTTATCCATGGAAAATAGAGCTATTTTTTTATCTGGGTAAATATTGCCTTCTAAACGAAAAATGTTAAATTTCTCCCAAGAAAGGTTAAGTTGGGAAAGTGAATATAGTAATTCTCGGCTGTACAATTCATAACTGTTACCATTGATGACAAAATAATCCTTAACTTTATGTGCCAATTTATCCTCCGCACAACTAGCTTTTATACCTATCATTTTTTGATCAGGATTAACAAGAAGTTGAATATATTCTGGGTTACCAATTTGACGGAGTGTATTGCGGTGGATTCGTATACGATTCTTTTTAAAGTCAATACATATTAGTGGATGGGAAGAGTGTTTGTTGTTCATAGGATTTTTCCTCACTTTCTGCTGTTGATGGTTCTTTTGCTTTTTCTATGGATTTATCAGTTGCCTTCTTCTTTTCTTGTATGTCAAATACTGCGTAGCCTTCAAATATATTGACTTGCATTGATTTTTGATGTTCTTCCACTGGAATACCGAACTGATTCTTCCATTCTTCAGGATAAGAAGGTGTCCTAGCAGTGGTTACAGTTCCATTGTCTTTTAGTGTACGAGGAAAAATTTCAGGTGAAGTTAAATCGAAAATGAACAGTATTTCATTGCCAGAACGAATTAGTTTGCCGAGAATCTTGTACCGATAATTAGGATTCCAGTCCATGAGAGATATCACTTTAGCAAAGAAAATTCGACAGGTGATTTGTTTTGGCGAACGTTTTTTTCCAGAGGAACACCAACGAAAAGAGTCTTTTTCTTCTTCTCGACAGGGACGGACAGCCAGTTTTTTTTCAATGGGATTGACTAATATTTGCACATATTCGACATCGGGTAGTTTTTTTATGCAGGCGGTATTTACAGATACCTTGTAGTTATTAAACGTAAACGAAGGTTCGTAAATATGAGCGAAGAATTCGCCACGTACAACTTGATAACCGTCATAGCTGAAAGAATCATCGTCAATGACTTCCGTTTGATTTGAGGGGCTGGGCGCGACTGTTATTGGCATAGGTGTGTTGATTTTCATCATATCAGAAGGTTCTGTAGTCATATTCCATTGATTTATAGGTTGCTCGCTCATTGGGTGTCTCCTTTAATTTCTGTAATAATATTCTTTATATTTTGTATAATGGTTTCTTTGGGAGTGGTTTGTAGCTCGGGTTCTTTATAAGGTTTACTTTCTGAAGCAGTCTGCCAGTTTTTGTCTGCTGTAAATTCTGTTAATTCTGGCGCTTGAGACTGAGTATAGTAATTATTACCGAAGCTATTCATCCAGTCGGCAGGATAAGCTAACACACTCTTAGAATCAGATATTGTATCAGGCATGTTGTTATTGGGGACGGATACGTCGTTGGTACTTGTCGGTATTCGTATTTCTGTATCGTCCATGTTGAAAATAAGGACATTTTCATTGCCTTTTGGTGGGCAACTCCTAATATTCTATATTTGCATTTTTTGTCCCATTTAAATATCTCGTATAATGTTGGCAAAAATGCAGCGCCGGAAATTGGTTTTGGAATAAGTTGACCATCTTTGAGACGTGACCACTGCACTTTATTTTTTGTTTCAGAGGAACATGGTCGGATAGCAAGTAGTTTTGAGCTTGGGTGTATTAGCAGTTCGACAAATTTTATGTTTGGAAATTTCCGTATAGCATCTTTGTTAAAAGAGATCTGTTTATATGAAAAAGAAACAGAAATCCGACCAACAGAGGAGAAAAATTGTCCTCTGGCAACTTCATAGTCTCTTAAATCGAAGGAACCGGCGGAAGCAGTAATTGTATCAGGTACATTCATATTTGCCGGTTTAAGGACGCTTTGAGATGCTTCAAAGTAGTCTCTAGCTTTAAATCCAGACCATCTTGGATTAATGCTTATAAATCCACTTAGAGAGCCTTCTTGTATCACATGTAATTCTGGTAAAATCTCTTTATTTCCATATTTCGCATTTGTAATTAATTTTTGAACAGCTATGAAATCATCTCGGGAGATAATAGCTTCGTGATGTCCGACTTTTCTGTATTGATTACGGTCTTGATTGTTTTTCCTTGATTTATGGTCAAGATAATTAGGAGTCCATGTTTTTCTCGCCAGAACATCCCCACAATGGCGTTCATTTTGAAGGATTTGTAGTATGGTACTGGATGACCAGACATCATTATTCTTTTTTGTTTTACAACCGAGTTCTGTCAAAGAATCAGCAATTTGTTGAGTACTGCTTCCATTCAGATACATATAAAAAATAAGCTGCACAATTTTAGCTTCATGTGGATTGATTACAAGATCTCCATTTTCGTCTCGGTCATATCCGAGCAGAGGAGGTGTAAGGAATATTCCCCGACGAAAACGCATTTCAATGGAAGAATTCATAATTTCACTTTTGGTATGACTTTCTTCCTGTGCAAGTGTTGACATGAATGACAGAATCATTTCGCTTTTGGGATCAAGAGTATTTAAATGCTCTGTTTCAAAAAATACACCGACGGGTGGACGGAGTGAAGAAAGCTCTCGTACATATCGGATACAGTCAACAACGTTTCTTGCAAATCGGGATACACTTTTTGTTATGATTAAATCAATTTTTCCGGCTTCACAATCTTCAATCATTTTTTTGAATGCATCTCTATGTTGAAGCGAAGTGCCTGAAATGCCTTCGTCGGCATATATTTCGATAAGCATCCAATTCGGATTTTTATTTACTACATCCTGATAATGATTTTTCTGTAATTCATATGAGGATGTTTGGCGTGGATCATCCGTAGATACCCTTGCATATACAGCTACTCGTAGTTTTTTTTCTGTTTTAAAAATATCCTCTGGTGGAAGTGCCGGAATTACTTCCAGTTCTTCTGGATCAATACCTTTGTATCTTTGCCGGATTCTGGCTTTCTGTTCATCAATATTACTGCTTCGTTCTTCACTTTCTTTCATCAATAGCGACATCCTTTATAGTTGATATAACTATCATAGAATTTTTGGATTGAAAAAGACATAAACCATCAGTTAAGTGATTAACAGATGGTTTATGTAGAAATAGATATTTGATTGTTATTGAATGATTTAATAATCATTCGGGTTATCAGCATCGTAATTGTGTTTTGAGGATAGATGCCAATCATTGATTCGTAAAATATTCTTTATGGCTGAAAGAACCTCGAATATGTAACGTTTTTCAGTGCTGGTACAATCTGCCATTAATAAATCGATATCAGTTTGATATTCCGTAGGATTGTATAACAAGTTTCCATAGAGTAATTCATCAATAGTAATTTCAAGGGCATTGCTAATTTTGATTAAAGATTCTAAACTGGGTTTACGCTTGGCATTTTCTATATAGCTTATATAAACAGTAGAAAGATCAGCGATTTCAGCCAGCTCCTCGGCAGACAATCCTCGTTGTTTGCGAGTTTCTCTTATACGTTTGCCTATAAGTGCATAATTTATTTCCATGTCCTCACCTCCTTTCCATCACAACTTGACTTTTGTGTTGTAGATAGAAAAATGGTGAGTTATACAATAGTAATTGGTTGTATAAAAAGAAGTATATCATATGTATATAGCAAAAGAAGATTGTCGATTGATGGGAGAAAAAGGCGATAAGTTGTAATTGAACAACAGTGAAAAAAGGTTATTATTTATGTATTAAAAATTATGTCTGAGAAGAAAATACATGGCAGATAAAGAGGAAATTAAAACACTGGAGGAATTAGAGGAAAAAGGAAGAATACTGCGGGGGTACAAAGAAAAATTCCGGCAGATGTGCCAAGAAAATAAAATGATAAAGGGTTCGACAGTGCTGAAACTATATGATAAAATTGAAGAGGTACAAAGAGAATATGAGCATTTAGATAATAAGCTGACATTAATGGAATACAACTTTATATAGTTCTATTTTTTTTGTTTTAATACTACTGTTTCCCTTAGTAAATACTTGCAAGATACATCTCTAATATTTTTTCGCGGATTTCTAGTTACAATTAAGGTAACTACTATCGGAAAGAGGTGTATTTACTTGCGTACAGAGGATTATATTGCGGACAATATTATAGCTTTATGTAAAAAACGTGATATGAGTAAATATCGGCTGTCACAATTGACTGGTATATCTCAATCTTCGATTGGAAAAATTATTGCTAAAGAAAGTTTACCAACCATGCCTACTGTAGAAAAGATATGTGATGCACTGGGAGTAACAATGGCACAATTCTTTGCCGGAATGGATGTTCCAGTAAGCTTATCAGAATCACAACAAGAGGTTTTGAATATTTGGAATAATCTTGATGAAAAAGAACAGAATGTAGTGATACAAATGCTCCGGGGACTTCAAAAATAAAGGAAACAGTTGTAACGAAAATGTTGACTGTTTCTTTTTTTATGGAGTTGGGAGATTATGGTGATTGAAAAGAAATATTATGATATTGCACAGCGTGAATTGGAAGAAATGCAAAGAGAAATTAATGAAGAAAAAGCGCAAATGTCAGAAGAAGAGATACTAGAGGATAAAAAATGGCATGATGAACAATTGGAAACAATTATTAAAAAAGGCAGAAGCTCATATGCGTCGTTTTAAGAAAGTTCCAGATCCTCAAAAAGTAGTGAAGTTCACTTTTTTACAAAAAGATGCATTGGAAATTGCACGAAATATGCAGATGAATATAAAAACTGAGCGTAAAGAAGATGATTTATGGGGGACGATAGAAATGTCATTTAATAATATGTGGTTTTTAGATTCGGCTCCTAGTGAATGGAAAGAAATTTGGAATAACTTGATGAAAGAAGCTCAGAGAGTGTATATAGAAGCAAAAGATAACATGATCATGTATCAATATTATTATGATTTGGCGGTAGAAGTTCCTTGTGTGTAGACAAAATACGAATAATGATATACTGTGGATATGATATGTAAAAATAGTCGGAGAAAGATTTGTGAATGTACGATTATTTAGGAGGAAAAGCATGACCTTACGGTATTTGCTGTTGGAATGCCAGACATTTGAGCCGTACCCGCAGCAGCCGCATTTTATTTAAGTGGAGAAGATGTGTACTCCACTGTGGTATTTTTGCCTCGACCTCGCTTCAATATCTCACGTTGGACCATCTCGAACACTTCCGGCTCGATAATGGCTTCGTGGTTATTCTCTACATAGTATTGTGGAATTTCTCCCTCATTGACTTTGGTCTTCTAGGTAAGAAAGTCAGTGGTGTAGGACTTCTGTAGAAGAGCATCACCTTTGTACTTTTCGTTTGAGAGAATGCTTTTACAGCTGATTGATTCCAGTTTGTCTTTCCGCCCGGTGTCAGAATGCCGTCATCGGTGAGCTGTTTTGCTATCCCGTGATAGGTCATTCACTGAAGGAACATACTGTAAATTCGTTTGATGGTAACGGCCTGTTCTGGAGTTACTACAAGGTTTCCGTCAAGACCACAGTCGTAGCCAAGAAATCTCTTTGAATGGAACAGTACCTTACCGTCAGCAAATCGCTTTCTCTGGCTATGTACAGTTCTCTGAAATGGAGCGGCTTTCTTCCTGTGCTAGTGAGGACATGATGGTAAGCAGCAGCTCGCCTTTGCTGTCGAAGATCCAGATGTTCTTCTTCTCTCGGAATGTATATAGTACAAAAATATTTTTATAACACTATATATCGTGGTTTTCTTTGGATATATCGCATAGATATTGTATTATCTTCAAGTATCATCAAGCGACTTTTGCCTATTTAAGCGACAAAAATATATCTTCGAATTGTCAGACTATAATTGAGAAACAGCCGTAAATATAGTATAATGCCAATTGAATTATTATACCTGAAAGGCGGTTGTACATATGAATGATGTGAACAGCGTGGCGGCGAAAGCCTTTGCCGCATACTGGAAAGATAAAGGGATAGAGAAAGGGGAAAGTCAATCTTTTGGCTGTCACTGCGTGACGTTTTCGGAAGAGCACCCGGAACAGTTCATACCTATTTGAAGAACAGGTGCACTTAGATCATACAAGTTTTATTGATGGCAATATCCCAGAAACAAAAGTTCTGATTGAACAAAAGGACTGGGCAAAGATTTAAGAAAGCCTATCAAGCAATCAGACGGCACGTATTTAACCCCATTTCAACAGGCAAAACGCTATATAACAGAATTACCCGTCACAACACCCGCGTTGGGTCGTTACCTGTAATTTTGAAAAGTTCCTTTGTATACGATATGGAACGCCCCGGCGGAGAGCCGGAAGAACTCGTTTGAAAATCTCGAAAAGAATATTATCGGCTTCAATTTTTAGTGGATAGCGGCAACGAACACTTAAAGCGTGAAATGGAAGTTTCCATTGCTGCAGGTGAAATTGTCGGCTGCTCTATGATGCATTTGCAAAACAGTATGCAGACCCTACAAGTGAACGTGCTATGAAAAGCCTTAATGTGCTTTGTGTCCGGCTTGTATTCTGTCTGTACGCAGAGGATGCAGGCATATTTGGCGGGCGCGGTATGTTCCATGATTATTTAGCGGAATTTGACGCACGCAAAATGCGGCGTGCTATCACTGAACCTTTTCAAGATACTTGATACAAAACTCGAAGATCGTGACCCGTATTTAAAAGATGATTTCCCGGAATTAGCAGCTTTCCCATATGTCAACGGCGGATTGTTTGCAAATGAGGATATAGAAATTCCACCCTTTACCGATGAAATCCGCGATTTGTTACTAACAAAAGCAAGTTCTGATTTTGATTGGTCGGAAATCAGCCCTACTATTTTCGGTGCGGTATTTGAAAGCACCTTGAACCGGAAACAAGACGTTCCGGCGGAATGCATTATACTTCTATCGAAAATATTCACAAGGTTATTGACCCGCTGTTTTGGATGAATTAAAGGCGGAATTTGAAATCAGAAATATTGCTGTAAAGCGTACACGGGAAAACTGCAAGATTTTCAAAGAAGTTGTCAACGCTTACGTTCTTAGACCCGCCTGCGGCAGCATTTTTAACGGAAACTTACCTGTCGTTGCGTCGTTTGGAAAATGAAATCTTACAGGAATTACAAGGCGGTCAGATGGTTTTAGGCTATGACAATATGAACCCGATACAGGTTTCTATCAGTCAGTTCTACGGTATCGAAATCAATGATTTTGCCGTAACCGTTGCAAAGACTGCATTATGGATTGCTGAAAGTCAGATGATGAAAGAAACAGAAGTATTGTTTTGATGCATCTTGACTTCCTGCCGCTGAAAACGAATGCATTTATACATGAGGGCAACGCACTTCAAGTTGATTGGGAAAGCGTTATTCCGAAATATCAGCTTTCATATATTATGGAAATCCGCCTTTGTAGCCCGCGCCGGAAGAACAAAGCTAAAGATTCATCTTCAAAAGGAATGTTAGATGATACACAGAAAACAGATAGGCTTAATGTATTCGGTGAAGATTTAGGAAATGTTGACTATGTTGCTTGTTGGTTTAAGAAAGCGGCTGTTTTCACCAAAAATACAGCAATCAGATGTGCCTTTGTTGCAACCGATTCAATATGTCAAGGGCAACAGATTTACCCTATTTGGAAAAACATTTTACAAGACGATATTTATATCAACTTTGCATATAAGTTTTCAAATGGAATTCGAAGCGGGTAAGACAGCAACTGTTTATGTTATTATTGTTGGTTTTTCACATATTGAAGATAGAAGCCCTTTTGTTTTCAGGTGATAGAGTTATAAAAGTACCACATATCAGTCCATATTTGACGGCAGCTGAGGATATTCTTGTTTCATCAAGAAATAAGCCTTTGTGTCAAGTGCCTGTATTTAAGATGGGTAATCAGCCTATTGATAATGGAAATTATCTTTTCACTAAATCTGAAATGGATAATTTTGTTGAAAAGGAGCCAAACAGCCAAAATATTTTAGACAATGGCTAGATGGGGCAGGTTTTCTAAATAATACATTTAAGTATTGTTTATGGTTGGGTGGATGTAGCCCAGCAGAATTAAAAGCAATGCCTGAATGTTTGAAACTTGTGAAAGCAGTTAAAGAATACAGAGAAAAAAGTAACCGTAAATCAACAAAAACTAGCAGATACACCGACAAGATTTCAGACAGAAAATATGCCGTCTGGTAATTATATTGCAGCCCTGAGGTTTCATCGGGAAATAGGCGATATATTCCAATGGGATTTTGGATGAAAATACATTTTGTAGCAACAAATTACGTCTCATGAGTGGCGCAACACTATTTCATTTTGGCGTTTTGCAATCAAATGTGCACATGGTATGGACTAGAACCGTATGTGGATACTATGGTATAGTTACCAATATTCAATAAATATTGTATACAATAATTTCCCATGGCCTACCCCTACAGATGCACAAAAGGCAAAATAGAACAGACAGCACAGGCTATTCTTGATGCGCGAGCACTTTACCCCGATAGCAGTCTTGCAGATCTTTATGATGAAGTTTTAATGCCGCCGGAACTTATCAGGGCACATCAAGCAAATGATCGTGCGGTTATGGCTGCGTACGGCTTCACAAAAGGAACGCCGGAATTTTCAAGTGAATCTGCCTGCGTTGCGTCCCTTATGCGAATGTATCAAGAATTGACAAAGTAATCATCTTACCCGGCGGCTGCAATATAGCTTTAAATCTGCTTTGTAGCCCTCGAATACATCAACCCGCGTTATATAGTACAAAGGGACAAAATAAACCAGGTTTACTTTTGTGTGCGAGCGGACTTTATACATTACATGACGTACTTCAAAAAAATGATTGGAACGAACATGAAATAGAAAATCGTGCAGAATGGCTCTTAGCTAATGCACAGAATATTTGGAAAATATAGAATATTTCAAATCCATAAAAGCTGAATGAAAACCAATATGGGAATTTTACAGGTGGTACAAAATTTGTAAAATTTTCGTATTGGTTTTTTGTGATTTGTAAAAAATCATAAATTTGGATATCGAGTAAGGTTTCGGATTTTTATTTTTTATGTATTTTTCAATTTTGGATAAGGCTCCGAAATTGGCAATTTTGCGGAAGTGTATCCACACTTCCTGTCCTTGCTATTTTTTAATCACATGGTGATTTCACAGGGAATATAGGGCTGTTTAGCCTATTTTTTCTCCCTGTGCTGTGACCGAAGAAATTCGAGGAACCAATAATATATTTATGCTGAATGTGAGGAACTGGGGAGCACAATCCTCAGCAAGATTCCAACATCCGAAAAATGCCGTATTGCTAAAATAGCGATATGGTATTACCGGGGTGGATCTTGCTCTAGTGTATACTGAGACCTCGGCATAAATAGAAAAATGGGTTTGGGGAATCCCTAGCAAGATGAAAACCTGATGAGAGAATATTGTGATGAAAGACAATATTGTTAAACACAGGTGGATCTTGCTCTGGAGGAATTGAGAAACTTATGAGAAAATGGAAATAGTGATAATATGAATTGGAACAATTGGTGTTTGTAGAACTGGTTAAGTGTATTCAGTGATGTAATTACACCTATTAAATGGTTGAAAGAGAGGAATATGAAATTGTTACATAGACTTTGGTTAAAAATAAATGATATTGGTGAATATGATGTTAAATACGGAGCATGGAAAATATATCAAATAATGTATACGAATAATCTAATTAAGGGTGGAAATTTATTTACAGATAATGACATCGTTAAAAAGGCGGAAGACCATATATTAAATGTCAATTTATACATAATGGAAAGTCCACGGAGGAAATGAGGTTTAGTGGCGAAACGGATTTTAACTTTTCTACCCAAAGAAAAGAGAATTATGTAGAAGCAGATATGAAAACTATAAAAAATTTTAGAACGTGATTTAGCAGGTGAAGGAATACTAGAAATATTTGGAAATGCTGAATGAATGTTCCCAGATGTATCATTCACAAGATAATATATCTATAATGCTTCAATCAGGAAATATGCAGGAGCTAAAGCTATCGGACTAGATAGATTAGATGTTTGGCTTCTTATTTTGGATATGAAATATAGATACAATATAAATATGTTACAAAATCACTGTACAATGGAGAATTGTTCAGAAATTGAAAAGTATTTAAATTTGTTTGATGATGTATACGATTATGCAAGCACCATTATCATATAAATAGTGAACTGGTAGATAAACTGATTGAATCTGGGAAAAGACCATTAGATTCAGCTACAAATATAATCACATATATGTCATTGGCAAAAGAATTTTGGAATCAAAAGCACGCATTTATTGAAAATCAACTAAAATATAAACAGTGATTTAATCGAAAAGAAAATGCTAGATTTGTCGATGCAAGTATAATGAATAGAAGTGCCCATTACATTTTGTGATGGGTGTTTTGAAATCCACTTTTATTCATTTTTGAATAAAAGAATTTTGAATCTGCAGCCGATAGAAGCAGATGGTTATAAAAAGCTTTTGATAACTATGAGTGCAAAAACAGATAGCTGCGAAAATTTATTATGAGCTAATAGCAAAATTTGATATTTTGTGATATTGAGGGTATGGGGAATCGTAATCTCCATTAAGTTCGTCAGAGAATCATAATCCAGAAATGGGATTTTGAGTTACTCTAGGCGATACTTGCTTTAGAAAATGATTTGCCATAATGAGTTAGAACGTGGGAGGAGGAAGCGTTAAAAAAAGAGAGAGCCATAAGTAACTCTCTCTGTGATAAAACCAAAAAGTTATAGTATCAGTGGTTCGGTAAGATTACAAAAATCCTTAACAGGAATATTTTCTTTAAGTGGTAAAGCTGTCTCTAAAAAGGTTTCGTCTGCAAATCTTTCGAGTTCAGAATCAAAATGTATAATAGAAGCATTTGTATTTAATTGATATGGCGGAATTGTAATAAAATAATCATAATCTTCATAAGAAGGAGTGGCGCAAGAAACTTTGATTTTTCCGTCCAATTTCAATTTTGCAAATTCTCCATAAATGGCAGTTAAGGCTTTTTTTCCTTTCTTCATCAGAAGTAATTCTATCTACATATCTAATATACCAATAATCTATATTTCCCTCTTTTAATTTAATTAAATAATCGTATGATCTGGGCGTTCCAGATTTTATTGTCCATTCAATTTTATGCAGACTTGTCATCATGGAAAGTCCACGCATTAAGGTAGAAAAAAACTTTTCATGCACCTGAACAGTAGAGAGAGCCAGAGAAAATCCATTGTCTGCAATTATCTTTTTTCGTTCCCGTATTTTTTTAGAAGAATATCCCGTTGCATCATATAATTCTTGGATAAGTTCTGGATCATCAATGGCTTTTGCAATTTTATCAATAGTGCTTTTATATGGTCTTCCAGATCGGGCACCGTTGAGCATTCGTGAAATGGTTGCATTATTTAAGCCTGTTTGTTCAGATAATTCTTTTTGTGTTTTTTTCTGTAAAATGATTTGAAGTATATTGATGAATCTTTCCTGATCGTAAACGCTATCAGGATTTATTAGTGTGCCTGAATTTGATATAAATTCGCTCATTCAAATCTCCTCTTGACTTCTTTGACTTTGTATAAATTGACTTCTTGTATTTTATCTTATCAATTATATCCCTAAAAATCAATTTAAAACATAAAGAAATCAAAAAATGTTTTATTGATGTTCTTAAAAGTCAAAGAAATCAAAAACGTAATTGACATTTTGACTTCTTTGTGTATAATGTAGAATCAAGAAGTCAAAGAAATCAAATGAATCAAAACGAAAGGAAGGAGGGCTGTGGATTGAAATATAGGGTTGTTTCGGTTTTGAAAGATAATAGACCACGTTTTTTGATTATTTCTGATATTGAAGAAATTGAAATCCTTCCATCAAAGTATTTGAAGCATCTGGATCAGATTAATACTTCTCCGAATACTGTAAAATCCGCAGCCTTCGCACTTTCATATTATTACAATTATCTGCAGGAGCAAACGATAGGATTGGATGAGATTACATTGCTATCCTATTCAGAGCAGAATAAACATTTTATTGATTTCTTGTATTGGGTTAAGAGTGGAAAGCATACTGAGCATAATACACAGACGAGCAATAAGACCTGCAATATGTATCTTGGTGCAGTCTTCAGATACTACCAGTTTTTGGCACTGGAAGATGTTTTACCAATGCTTAAAGTCTTACGAGTAAAAAAAGTATCATATTTTGACAGTATGGGAGTAAATCATCAAAATGCAGTGAATTCGTTTAAAGGTTTCTTCAAAGAAGAAGAACCTAATCTGGAAGAAATAACATCCGAAGAAATACAGGAGCTGATAAATGCCTGTACGAATGATAGAGATCGATTGCTGATAGCAATGATGGCAGAAACCGGTCTTAGATTAGGGGAAATTCTGGGAATCCATTATACCGAAGATATTGATTTTGAAAGAAGGACGGTTCGGGTAAGGTATCGTGAATCCAATACCAACTTGGCAAGAGCAAAAAATGCAGAATATAGAATTGCTTTGTTAAGTAATACAACTTTTGAGTTCTTGGTTAAGTACATTTCTGATAACCGGAAAAAGTCTGATGAACTCGGAGTATCTATTTACAAAATTAACTGGAAAAAACAAAGGGGAGCCATTAGATGCGGATTCTGTGTATAGCATGTTGAAAAGGCTATCCAAAAAAACGGATATCAATTCCCATCCGCATCAGCTCCGACACTATTTTGCGGAGGAAAGAAGAAAAGAAGGATGGGATTTGAATGACATTCGTTTTGCCCTGGGGCATAAGAAAGTTGAAACTACCATTAAATACTTGGGTGAAAATAATGAACGATTGGTAGAAGCGACAGATCAATACTACTCAAATAATGAAAATTTATACCAAATTGCAGATTTTCTGTAAAAGGAAGGAGGGATTACCTTGGCAGTATTAAAAATTGTTCCGAAGTTATATCAGGAAAAAATACCTGAGAAATTAAAGGAAGAAATATCTTTGGTTACGACTGGAGAAGCAAAATATTATAACCGGTTATACAAATTTTTTCAGTATACAGATATACAGTGTACTGCAGATATTAACTATGAAACGAGAAAAATGTATATGGATTCTCTTGAAAAAGAGGATATTTCAGAAAAATATAAAGTGGAATTACTGAGCTTATTTGATCGTTTAAAAATAGAAAATATGCCGGATGTCTATTCACATGGAAAGCCCTTCTCTGTAGAACAGGAGTTTTTTAAGCAAGACAAATTGTTTTTGCTGTATATCCCCAATAAGAAGAAAGCACAATCTTTCCGTCAGGTGGTTGATAAGAATGATTTGTTATGGGACTTAACGAGGATACATTCATCACAGTTGGTGCAACAGACAAAAATATTGCTGTGTGAAATTCTGAATATGGATAAGGCACAAAGACATCGAAGATATTTTTTAGAACCATTAAAAGCACTTATACGGTTTTGCGATAAGTACGGAATAGATGATATTGAAGAAATGGAACAGGCAGACGAAAACAGATTTTATCTGTATTTAAATAATGAGCCGGAAATTATAAAAAAACAGGCTTCTAAGATTGTTGAGTTTGCGAGAAGAACGTTATTTCTGACAGATCCAGAGACAAATTGGCGAGCGTGTATCTGGTATATGGAGAGGTTTCAGTTTGATAAATCGAGAATCAATGCTAGTTCACCTGTTAAAAGCCTTTCATTTATTAATATTTACGAAAAAGAAAATCGTTGGTATTTACAATTATACGCAAAATATTTGGTCGGGATATCGGATCTGTCTTTATCAAATATCCGAAATACAATAAGTTTTATTTCACAATTTTTAAAATATCTGGATGGACAGAGTAAAAAAGTAACTGAACTGGAGATACAAGATATAGAGGGTTATGTGTCTGTTTTGGATAAGTCCGATATTAAGTATTCTACTTTTAACCGATATATCACACATATGCATACATTTCTACAGTTTTTGAAAATGAAAAATATTGAAGTGTTGAAGTTTTATCCGGAACGATTTTTAAAAAAAGGTTTTTCGGAACACAATGAAAGAAGTGTTCCAGAAAAAATAATTGCTCATCTGATTAAGGAGCTGCCGGCATTCCCAGAGCATTTACAGTTGATGTATTTGATTTTGTTTTGCACAGGAATTAGGAAAAGCGAGGTTTGTACAATAAAATCGGGAGCCTTTTATTCACAAGGCAATGAGAATTGGATGCGCATATATCAAAGCAAAATGCGGAGGGAAAAAGTCATTCCTGTTCCCAGTTTATTGGTTGGACTGGTGAATGATTATGAAAAAAAGTACGGAATAAAAAATGGGGAGTATTTATTCAAAAATAAAAAGGGTGGTGCATTTAATGGACAGACATTTTCAAATCAGATGATTCGGGAGTGTAAGGTCCGTGGGATTGCCTGCGGAGATTATATCTTTAGAGCACACGATTACAGACATAACCTTGCAACCTCAATGTACGGAAATGGAGTTTCTATACAAGGAGTACGAGATTATCTAGGACATTCAAGTGAGAATATGACAAAACAGTACATTGATTTCATGCCGGAACGTATTGTATCGGCTGAAGATAAATATTTTTCAAAAAATCAGTCATTTAAATTGAAAGGAGTAGAAGATGATGAAAGGTAATATTAATTTGATTTCTTATGACTGTTATCAACAAGCTACAGAAAAACAGTTGGCTGGTCTGAAATGGAAGGAAAACAGGGTGTACTATGTATCAGAGATCCATAATGAAAAGCTACAGGATGAGATTTATGGGTATATTGATGATAGATGTAGACGTTTATCATTATCAACAGCAGTAAATGATATTTATAGATTTGATCTGTTGAAAGAATTTCTGAATGAGAAGTGTACAAGTTGTAGTAGCATCACTGATAAAAAATGGGAAGAACTGGAGAGAAGCTATAAAGCATTTTTATATAAAAAAGGATTAGCACTGTACGTTAGAAGAAGTAGACCGGATAGGCGGAATGTTGAGCAACAAAGTAGCGCTCAGGTTTCTTTTCTGAAAATGTATTATGAGTATGTTGCGAAGTGTAAAACAGCAGATATTCCAGAAAATGAAAAAGATGTATGGGATATGAGAAAGTTGGATATTGTGCCAAGGAGTAATCCGATTCGTGGAAGATATAGATTAGATTTTCGTGAGATCAGGCAGAAAGAATTTAAAGAGATAATAAAGAAAATACTGTATAGCCACTGCCAGACAAAAGCAATGGGTAGTATAAAAGGTGAATTGCGTGGATTCCGTCGGTTTGCTAGCTTCATGTATGATCGGTTCCCAGAAGTAAAGCATTTTACAGAAATTAGCAGGGATATGATAGAAGATTATTTGGTTTATATAAAAACAGACACTGGTCTTACATCAGTCAGTTACACGACAGAACTGTCGGTTTTGGATAATCTGCTGGATGAAATTGGGCGGGAACTGGAAATAGGAAACTTATGTAATCTTTTTCTGTCCAGTGATTGCAGAGCATATGACAACGCTTTGCCAGAAGCGTATTCAGATGCAGAAATCAGGAGATTTAATAGTGCATTAACAAAATTAAAGCCCCAGTTAGGCAGATGTTTAATAATACATCAAATGCTTGGTACAAGAATAGAGGATACGTTGACCTTGCGAAGGGATTGCTTATCTGAGAAATCGGGGCATTATTTTATAACTATTCTCCAGCAGAAAACAAGGAAATATAAAAGACCAGTCAGCAATCAGCTGGCAGAATTGATTAGAAAAGCAATAGAAGTTTCAGAAAAGGAGCATCCAGATTCAGAATATATTTTTCTGCAAGATAATGGAAAATTGTATACAGATTCAATGCTGAAATATCATGTAAATATCATGATTTATGAAAATGATATCAGGGATGATAAGGGAAATTATTTTGAGTTTCGTACACATCGTTTTAGACATACTTTTGGAGTAAAACTTACAGAAATGAAATTAGATGATGATAGCATTGCAAGGCTGTTGGGGCATAAGGATACACGAACCATACCACATTATCGGCGGTTAAGAAACGAAGCATTAGCGGAGGATACAAAGGCTGTACGAGATGAAATGAATGAATTATTAGCACAATACAGGAGGGAAAAGGAAAATGCAGAAACACGATAAAATGGTAGCACTGGCAAAAGAAAAAAGTGCGGAAATGACGGAAACAGCAATAACAGCTATTGAAACAATGTATAGAAAAAATATAAAAATTTCAGTTGCTGAACTTACAAAACTAACAGGACTTTCCAGAGGTTTTTTCTATAATAATCCGAATGTGAAACAGGTCATGATGGAATTGAAGGAAAAACAACAGGGAATGATATTGCAAAATCCTAAAAGCGCTGCTATTGCAAAAGCACAGGAAGCACGGATTAAGAGTTTAGAACAGAAACTATCCGATAGTGTTCCGAAAAACGAATATGAAAGTCTTCAGAAAAAATATGAAGAATTACAGGTGAAATATAGTCAAATGAAAAAGGGAACACTGTTGAAGATGTACGACCAATTATAGGAAGAAAAGGAGAATATTTTATGCAGAACGAAATTTATGATAAGAAAAATGGACTTACTTATATGTTATGTGGAGATTATTATTTGCCGAAATTGGTACTTACAGATATCGAACCAACTTATGGGAAATATGGGATGCTTCGTAAAAGCTATTTACAGGAACACAGAAAGGCAAAATATCAAATATTGTTGTTACAAGGAAAACTTGTCGAGCATTTGAATCAGATTGATGCAGAAGCAAGGGATAGGGAAGAACAATTAGTAAAACAGATGATGGAAAAACAAGGAATTACAGAGAAATTAAAAAGGCAGGACAACATGGAATGGACAAGGAGGATGAATGCCATTTGTCATGATGCAGAAGAGATGATTTTGACGGAAATGATATATACAAAAGGATAATGAACTGCATTGGATAGCAAGAATTTTGCAGCCCGGATAGCAAAAAAGAAAAAGGAAGTCCGGATGGCAAGATTCTTGCTGTCCGGAAAGACAAAAAAGTGAAGGGATTAAAAATGTTGGTTAAGTACATAATAAAAGTGTTTTTATATTTAATTCTTGCAGTAATGACATTGATTCGCTGGTTATTAAAAATTCCGATGATGTTGGGAAATATTTTGCTTTACTTTTTATCAATTATATTTATTCTGACAGGTGTTTTGAGTTATGGATTTGCATTGGAATCTGCAAGAGAATGTGGGCGAATGATAATAATTGGGATGGCATTTGGTGCAATACCAGACTTTGTCCCATTTTTGGGGAAAAAGTTTAGAGACATTGGTTGCAAAACTGTTAAGTATGACAAATGAATGAGAAAGTCAATATGAAAGAGGGCTGTGAAAGGCTCTCTTTTCTTTTTGCAACTGTGGAATGGCAAGATAATAACGTTATATACAGTGTATATTAAGTACAGATATTGTATTTCTGCATGATGGGAACATAGGGAGTCCATATAAAGGCTCTGAACACAGGGCATGATGGAAGTTTGTCAACAGGACACGGCAATAGTCCGAAAGATATGCTGACGAGATTGGAAACAATGGTACTTATGGGAATGGATATGCCTGTGTCAGCAATCAGGGCGCAGATATCATCAGCTATTGATATTATTGTTCATCTTGCAAGACAGAGAGATAAAAGCAGAAAGGTGGTACAGATTGCAGAAGTCGGAAATTGCATTAATGGTGAGATTGCACTTACGCCATTGTTTAAGTTTGTTGAAAACAGTCAGGATAAGAATGGAAAAGTTATTGGTACGCTTGTCAGGCAGAATAATGTGTTTAACAGAACAGAGAAGCTTGAAGCTGCAGGGTTTAGTGAATGGTAACGAAAGGTACATATTAGAGGGGATAATTATTGTTCTGATTGCAGCATACATATTTTATGAAAATGTTTTATGGCGGTTATTCTTTCACCGTATGTGTATATTCATTACAGGCAGAGAATAAAGGAAAGGATTGTTCATGATAAGAAGAACTTTAAGAAGAAATTTAAAGATGGAATTATTGCAGTGTCATTTGCTTTAAATGTTGGATATTCAATAGAGAATGCATTTGGACAGGCTGTAGATGAACTTGCTCTTATGTATGGGGATGATTCTGATATTGTTGTAAAGTTCAAACTTATAGTTATAAGGCTTGGGCAGAATGAGAATCTTGAGGATATATTAGATGATTTTGCGGAGGAAAGTAAAGTAGAGGATATCATGTATTTTGCGGAGATATTCAGATATGCCAAGAGAAGTGGTGGAGATTTAATGGCAGTTATAAAGAATACAGCGCAGATTATACAGCAGAAGGAAGAGGTTATGTCAGAGGTTGACACTATTATAAGTGGCAAAAATGGAACAGAGAGTAATGAGTCTTATACCTGCTGTTATCGTTATATATTTAAAGGTGACTGCCAAAGAATTTATACAGCCTTTGTATGGTAATATTGCTGGAATAATTATTATGACGGTGTGTCTGGCGGTATATGTTGTTTCTGATATGTGGGCAAAGAGGATAGTTAATATTGAAGTTTAAAAAGAAAGAAAGGTATTATTAATAATTGTTATTAGTGCAGCCATGGCTGTAATCAGTATGTTTATGACGGACAATTCAGATAAGTTGTTTTGCAGTATAGAGCGTCCTGAACCGGAGAAGAGACACAGGTAAAGAGAATTAATGTCGTAGGTGAAGATGGAGAGCATAACATCTGTTGATGTTGAAATCGCACCAAGAATTATGTCACAGGATGAAGCTGCCGTATGCTTTGAAAGGCATATGAGGAGATAGCTGGAATTATGTGTGGGAGAAATAAAATCTTGAACATGTAACTAGCAATCTTGTATTACCAGAAACGGCACAGAGAGGTGTAGTTTCTTTGACATGGTATTCAGGAAATTATGAACTTATTAATTATAACGGTAATGTTAATAATATTAGTTTTTCGGAAAATGAGTGTCAGAATGTAGAACTTAAGCTGATTATGGAATATGAGGATTATAAAAGTGAATACGATTTTACAGTAACGGTATATTCACCAGAATATGGTACAGGAGATAGGAGAAAATACAGGCACAAAAGGATATAGAAGCAGCTGTCAGTAGTAGCAGAATGGATGGAAATATTAACCTTCCACAGTATATAGCAGATAGCAAAGTATACTATGAGGAAAGTGAAAGCCTGTGTCTCCGTTATTATTTGTCCTTCTTGGAGGGCAGCTATATTAGTAGTAATTATAGCTGATAAAAGAAAGTAAAGGACAATGCTATAAAGAGAAAAAGGAACTGTTATATGATTATTCAGAAGTTGTATCGAAATTGACATTGCTTCTTGGTGCTGGGATGACTACAAGAATGGCATGGCATAAAATAGCGGCTGATTATAAGGATAACATAGAACATGGCAGGCGGTACATGACCTGTATATGATGAGATATGTAAGACTGATTATAATATTCAGGCAGGAATATCCGAATTAAAGGCATATGAACAATTTGGAAAAGATGCGATACGAGAGAATATATGGAAGCATTATGCAGACTAATATCAGAAAAGGGACTAAAGAGTTACGGCGTCTTCTTGAAGAGGAGACGGCTGATGCATTGAAAAAGAAAGAATATGGCAAAGATAAAGGGTGAAGAGGCTACAACTAAACTGCTTATGCCAATGATGATGATGCTTATGATAGTAATGGCAATAATTATGATTCCTGCAGTATGGTCTTTTCAGATTTAGCTGGTAATTATGGAGGTTAAGATAATATGAAGAATGCGATAAAAAAGTTTTGGGATAGTGAAGATGGCATGGGTGTTGTAGAGGTTGTGTTGATAACAATTGTTCTTGTGGGACTGGTTGTTGTATTCAAAAACAGATAACAAGTCTGGTTAATTCAATTCTTTCTAAGATGACAAATCAGGCTAATAAAATCTGATAAATGGAGGCTGTTGTTGAATAATAAGACATTTAAGGCGCAGATAACGGTAATGTAGCATTGTCAATGAATAATATTTTCTTTGATATGTACATGTGTCAGATCAGCATCAGATTGTTTTATAATACGCAGATCAAGGAAGCGTGCATGTTATCTGTGGAAGGCGCATTTTCTGCGTATCATAACGATATGTTGAGTGAATATGATATTCTGCTTCTTCAATATAGCGATAATATTAAGACAAGAATTGAACAATATGCTGAAGAAAATATATATTCCTGTGGGAAAAATGTCTCATTAATGGGGTTGATGTGGATAATGTTGAGTACATAACTGATCAGGGTGGAATATATCTTAGAAAAGAAATTGCTTCATATATGCAATATGGATTGTTTTCAGAGATGGCAGATGTTATGAGACAGTCGGAAAAGGAACTTCAAAAGTAGAAAAATCAAGGAGATAACATCGGATATACAGGATTGTGAAAAGTTGTGGGAGGTGGACTTAAAAATACTTCAGCTCATTAAATATGTTGAAGGGATTGAGACAACAGATACGGGAATTGTAATAAGAAGGGGAACCTGTATCATCAGGGGATATTTTGCCAAATCGGCAGTTAATGGGATTGTTTCAATGGATTCAGTATATGTTGATGAGAAAAAGTATACATGAGTATTGACAACTCGGAACCATAGCTACACAGATGTATCAGCATTATTAGATGATATGTATGAAGATGCCAGTGGTGTTGCAGCTAGTGAAGAAAATCAAAAGAGGAAGATTATATTAATTCATATTCGGATGTATATAGGAGAAATTATATAAAGCTGAAAGCTGTACTTGGAGGAACTAAAGAGCAGACAGAGAGCTTTAGAGGTGCTTGGTGAATATGATGATGCAAAGTCGGGTGCAGAGAATAAACTGGGTGGATGTATGGAAAAGGTTTCTGCTGAAATAAAGACTCTTGGTGAAGAACTTTGTAATGAATTAATAGAGGATCTTAAGTCTATGAAAGAAGACAATGCGTCAGACAAGAAAACAATGTGTGATATGCAACAACTGAGACAGGCACTTTCAAGAAATCTAATTGTGCTTAATGGGGTATGCAGTCAGATTGAAAAACTTGAAGAAAATCTTAATTATGACAATAGCAGAGATGTTATGTCGTCAGTAGTCAGATGCAGGCAGTTGTTATATGGATTGTCCGCAAAGGGAATGAAGTTTGATTATTCAGGGTGGATTTTTCTATAGAATCTTCCGGTCTGTCTGCTGTAAGAAAAGTAAGACAGCTGATTACTGATGGCATACTGGCGTTAGTTATGGATACAGATAATATTTCAGAAAAGTCTGTTAATTATGCAGGTCTTGCAACAGATATGTCAGGGAAAATTGAGAGTATGGAATCAAAGGCGGAAGAAATAAAGGAACAGTTTCTGATGAATGAGTATCTAATGATGAAGTTTAATTGTTTTACTGATTATCTTGATATGGATATCGATGAAAGTGCCGGTATTGACTATACGCTTGAATATATATACTGTGTGGAAAAAGCGGTGATAAGGAAAATCTTGAACAGACAATGCTGGAATTATCAGGGATAAGAACAGGAATTAATCTGGCATATCTTATAACAGACAAGTCAAAAATGCAGGCGTATTCATTTGCAGCAGGAGCATTAGGATTTACAGGTAATATGGCTCTTATTAAAGCCGGGCAATATCTGATAATGTCGGTGTGGGCATATGGTGAAGCAATAATGGATATGAGGGATTTGTATGCAGGAAATAAAGTTGCTCTTGTGAAAAACGAAAAAACTGGAAATTATCATTGGAAAATCTGTTAGGTATGAAGTTTGATTCCGACAAGGATACAGACGATGATGGTTTGGAATACAGGGATTATATACGAATGCTACTTATGTTAGAAAGGTGAACATAAGAATTACAGGACAATGGGGCTATGGAACTGAAAATGATAAGCATGGGACACGAAGATTTCAGAATGAAAGATTATATTGTGAGTATGGCGGGAACAGCAGTGTTTAGTGTTATTAGGAGAGGACAGCCATATGTACAGATAATAAGCTGTTCTTATATTTAATATGGTTTAGCGGCATATGCTTCTAAATAACGGTTCGATGCAGGAATAATTACGAAGAGAGAGAGCAGTCAATGACATACTTTAACCGAAAATTGATGAAAAGAGACATTCCCATCAGCAACTGTAGAGGGCTTTGATTATACCTGTTATATTATATGCTGTTGCGGCAGTAATGTTTTGTTGCAGTTAATTTCAATAAGGATGCATGTAAATGATGCATTATATAATGCATTAAGAAAGTTTAATACATATTCTTATACAAGTCAGGTTATGACGGGAGAAATATGTAAGTCTACATTTTGCTATTTTGTAGATGAAATTGGCAGCGATTATGCTAAGAAACATTATATAGCAGGCGGTAATACAGGGTGGAACATGGTTCAGATATAGCGGATGATAATTCTACCGTGAAGATTTCTTTAAAATATACTGTTAAGAATCCATTCAATATATTAGGGAAAAGGCAGATTACAATATATGAAAAAGAATAACAGATATATGGTTAGGAGAGGAAAAGATGGATTTGAGTTAAATAACAATGACGAATCTGAGTATGTTTACATAACACAGTATGGTGAAGTATATCACATAGAAGATGTGTAGTTATCTGGTAAGAAACATAAAAGCAGCATCGCTGGCTGAAATTACAGATTTAAGAAATGCTTCTGGAGGAAAGTATTACCCATGTAGTTTGTGCAAGGGTGCATCAAAATTGTATACTACACAGATTATGGTGATAAATATCATGCATCTGATAGTTGTTATGCATTGCAAAGAACAATTCTTAAAGTGAAAAAAGAAAAATAAAAGGAATGGAATGTTGCAAAAATGTATACATTCATAATCCAAAGGGGTATATGGGAAGTCTGATTATGTTAACGGGGCTGGCTATAATGTCTTTTATGGATATAAAGAGAAGAGCAGTTCCAGTATATATGATAATAGTGATGAGTATTCTGGCAATTGGCATAAAGATAGCAGAATATATATTTGGATATAAGAAAGTGGATGTTTATGAAATGTTTATTATATTGGTTGTTACAACAGTATTTGTTGTGATATGTGTAATTAGTCATATAATGGGTGCGGCTGATGCACTTGTTATGGGAATAATTACAATTGTTACAGGCATAAAAAGGCAACATCAGTATTTTTATGGCATTGATGTTTGTAAGCATAATTTCTGGGGTACTGCTTATTATAAAAGATTAAAAGAAAAGATACAATACCATTTATACCTTTTATATTTATATCTTATGTGGGGTGATGATATGTGGTTAAGGGCATCATATACAGTGGAAAATGCGGTTATTACACCATTGTTTATGTTGATAGTATTGTTGTTATGAGAGCAAGTTGTGATATACATGATAATCTCATTCAGCGCAGCGTTAACAGTCAGTTTGTTATCCATACAGAATTAGGGGATTTAATGATGAAGATACGGACATGTATAGAATAAAACGGAGGAATATCTTAAGAGAAGAGTGATTTTTTCGAAAAATACAAAATAGAACCAGAAGCATCAATTGTAAGAACGAGTTCTCCAGAAAAACTATAAGAATAGTCAATGCACTTAAAGAACTTAAGAATTGGGAGGATTAATATTGGGAAGGAAAATATTAATATAAAATATGAGCATCAGAACAACAGCAATTATCTTGTGATAGAAGATAATGTTGAATATGAGGATTATCAGTATAAAATGCTGAGACGCAATAAGCCAGATCATTTTTAAGATTCTCAATGTATTCTGTTAATGGCAGATATGGAATATATTACGACATTACATCAAAACAGCAGGTGAGTAAATTCTATGAATATGGAAAAATGACAATGGATGATGTTAAATCAATATGTGTTAATATATCTGAAATGGTAAGAATAGCAGAAGATTATATGTTAGATATAGATCACGTGAAGATAGAACCAGGTTCATATATATGGATGTTGGAACAAAGAAGCTGCAGTTTGTGTATCATACAAAGGTTAATGGATATAGTTTTAACGAAAGCCTCAAAATATTGTTTGAGTTTATACTTGAGCATTTTGATCATAGTCTGGATAAGGAGAGTATCGTACAATTATATGAAGTGTATCAGAAGGTAATTGTTGGAGATTATGATCCATTTAACCTTATGAGAATGTTTGGGATTAAAAAGTAAAAACAGGAAGAATCTGTTATACAGGATATGCCAGAAAAACGGGATAAAGAAATAAAAACTGTTATAGCTGAACAGATGATTTCGGATAAAGAAGAAAAGGCAGATGAATCAGATGTTAATATAAGAAAAGTTATTATTGGTGTAGTAAGTATGGCTTTTGGTCTGTTAGGTATATTTGTGTAGGATTAATACCTTTCAGAATCCCATCAGTCCTGAGTTTTATATGCATTGTTGCCGGAATAGGAATATTAGTATTTTGCAAAAAGAACATAAAACTGCAGTCTGTTATACTTACGCAGAAACAGTCAATTCCATATGTTGTGAAGAAAGATACAGCACAGGTATTATATAATGAGAGTGTCAATGTAAACAACAAATGCATAGAAGAAAAACGGTTTCGTATGACGATATATGCAATGAGACAATGCTGTTGTCTGAATATATGCCGGAAAAGAACAGTAGAAAAATTAAAACTTGTATTGCAGAAAGAAAATCTTATAGGAGAAGTGCTTATATATATAAGAGGGGTTGAGAATGAAGACATGGTAATATGCATGGATAAGTATCCATATGTAATAGGAAGTTTTGAAAAGATGTCAGATGTTGTAATAAAAGCACAGGTAGTGAGTCGTATGCATTGCTGTATATATCATGAAGCATTTAAAGATGATGAATATCTGGTTGAGGATCTTAATGCAACTAACGGAACATACATTAATGGAGAACGGATTGGCAATCATGAACGTAAAACTTTCTGATGGAGATGTGTTAAAATTGCAGCTATATCCTTCAAGGTTGAAATAAGCTAGATTTTATGCTATATTCTGACTGATATATCACGGTAAGTGACAATATTTATTTTGATATATATGGGGATTATAAGATGAATATTAATATATATTATGGTGGAAGAGGTCTTGTTGATGACCCTACAGTTTTTGTGATTAACAAGATACAGGAAGTTCTTGATGAGCTTAATGTCAATGTGAACAGATATAATCTGTATGAGATGAAAAACACTATAACAACATTGTCGCAGACAATTACTGAGGCAGATGGACTTATTCTTGCAACTACAGTTGAATGGGTTGGAATGGGTGGATATATGCAGACATTTTTAGATTCATGCTGGTTGTATTCAGATAAGTCACAGATTTTAGATAAGTATATGTTTCCAGTTGTAATGGCTAGGACATATGGAGAAAGAGAAGTTACTCTGGCATTAAATAATTCATGGGAGATTATTGGTGGAAAGATTGGTCAGGCATTAAGTGCTTATATTGATGATACAACTGATTTTGAGTTTAATTCTGAATATAATACCATAATAGAAAAATATGCTGAGAATGTATATAGAACAATTTCACAGAAAATAAAACAGCTTCCATCAAGCAGTCAGACAATAAAAAATAATATGCTTAAGGATACGATTAAACTTACTCCACAAGAAAGTGAACAGTTATCAAAGTATGCATCTGATGATGATTTTGTAAAAACACAAAAGCAGGATATTGAATCACTGGCAAGTATATATAAAGAATTGCTTAGTGATCAGGAGAATGGCGGAGATGATTATTATATTAATGTATTTAAAGATAATTTTAAACCGGCAGCAGGATTTAAGAGTACATATATGTTATCAATAAGTGATAAAGAAAAAATAATAAGTATATATGTAGATGGAAGAGACATAAAAGTAACATTCGGAGAGAATAAGAGTGCTGATGTCATAGGAAGCTTTCAAAAGAAACATTTGACCAGATAGTGGAAGGTAGAGAAACATTCCATCGTGCATTTATGACAGGAGCAATGACAGCACGGGAAACCTTAAGACTCTCAGGATGTTAGATGAAATATTTAATTTTCAGAAATAATAGGAAAACGTATGCATAATATTGTTTTTCCGTCTGATTCAATGAGTCTGGCATAACCGTTACCTGATAGGCATATCTGATGTATTATTGACAGACCAACTCCTATATGACCAGATTTTGTTGAATAGAAAGGTCTGGATAGTTTAATGTAATCAGATAGGTATGAAGAATCATCGTGTGATGGCAGACCCCCATTATTAATAATTTCTGTGATTACATAATTGTTACTCTTTCTGGTTATAAGGGTGATTTCACCAGTGCAGTCTGATGCTTCACACGCATTCTGGACAGCTTCTGTAAGCAGGGTTTTGAGCTGGTCAGGATTTATGAGAATATCGGGAATATTATCAAGACAGAAGGTAAATGTACATGTATTATCGATTACGTCATCAATTATGTCTGGAACTTCATACATAATATCGTTGATATTAACTGGTTTTGTCAACTTTTTCATGCTGTATCTGTAAAGAGTTGTTCTTTCCATGTGATATATAAGCTGTGACAGGACATCTTCCATACGTATTATATATTTGTTTTCAGACAGTTCAGGAGATTTCTTTTTAAAAGCTGGAAACTGGTTTTAAATATGCCAGATGATTCTTTATATCATGGGAATCGATGGATAATTCATCAATAGAAAACATAGACATGTTGTCAAAGACAGAAATTATGTCAGGATTTTCGTTTATTAAGCAACATAGATTTCTATATTCATCATTATTTAGCATATTATAAGAAATCCTTTCAGACATTAATTTAATAAGTTTTTTGCTATGAGGTTGTAATCGAACACTCTTTAAGTTATCATATAAAAGTATATAATAAAGTATATACATATTCGAAGTACATGTAAACAAAAGTATTTCGACAAATTTCGCGCAAAGTGAGGAAATAGTATGAAAAAGGATGATTGTATTTTTTGCAAGCTGGCAAACGGCGAGATTCCAACAAATGCTCTTTATGAGGATGATATTGTAAAAGTTATTTTCGATGCAAGTCCTGCCGCTAAAGGACATGTACTTATATTGCCGAAGGAACATTTTGACAATATATATGAACTTGATGATGACACTGCCGCACATGTATTTAAAGTAGCAGCTAAGATTTCTAAAGCGTATAAGAAAGCATTGGATTTTGATGGACTTAATATTGTTCAGAACAATGGAGAAGTAGCAGGGCAGACAGTATTTCATTTCCATATGCATATTATTCCTAGAATTAAAGGTGATACAGTTAATGTTGGATGGGTTCCGGGAACTGCAGATAATGACACCATAGCATCAATAGTAGAAAAAGTTACACCTTATCTTTAATGTTTGTATATGTTATATAATGAGGATATGAATAACGGATATTAAGCGGGAAACCGTAATGATATATAGAAAGAGGAGAAAGCATGATTAAATTAAGTGATGGAGGAGCATATCTTATCAACGGTGTCGATATTGTTGAGGATAGTGCTTCGGCTGTGAATGAAGTAGCTGCCAAGACAGGATGTTCAGTAACAAAGGAAGAGGCTGCTAAGAATACTATTGCATATGGAATTCTTGAAAACCATAACACATCTGGAAACATGGAGAAGTTAAAGATTAAGTTTGATAAGATGACTTCTCATGATATTACATTTGTTGGAATTATCCAGACAGCAAGAGCGTCAGGGCTTGAAAAATTCCCAATTCCTTATGTACTTACTAACTGTCATAACAGTCTCTGTGCAGTTGGCGGAACTATTAATGAAGATGACCATATGTTTGGTCTTACATGTGCAAAGAAATATGGCGGAATATATGTGCCACCTCATCAGGCTGTAATCCACCAGTTTGCAAGAGAAATGCTGGCTGAAGGTGGAAAGATGATTCTTGGTTCAGACAGCCATACACGTTATGGAGCACTTGGAACGATGGCTATGGGCGAAGGTGGACCAGGAGCTTGTGAAACAGCTTCTTAATAAGACATATGATATTAACAGACCGGGAGTAGTAGCTATCTACATGACAGGAGAACCAGCAAAGGGTGTTGGTCCTCAGGATGTTGCACTTGCTATTATAGGTGCAGTATTTGGTAACGGTTATGTTAAGAATAAAGTTATGGAGTTCGTTGGACCTGGTGTTTCATCACTCAGTGCTGATTTTAGAATTGGCGTAGATGTTATGACTACAGAGACAACATGTCTTTCATCTATCTGGAGAACAGATGATAAGGTTAAGGAATTCTATGATATTCACGGAAGAAGTGAGAGCTACAAGGAACTTAATCCTGGAAATGTGGCTTATTACGATGGTGTTGTATATGTGGATTTAAGCACAATCAAGCCAATGATTGCTATGCCATTCCATCCAAGCAATACTTATACAATTGAAGAGCTTAATGCTAATCTTGAAGATATTCTCCATGATGTAGAGAAGAAGGCTCTTGTAAGCCTTGATGGACAGGTTGAATATAAGCTCACGGATAAGATTAAGAATGGCAGACTTTATGTTGATCAGGGAATTATCGCCGGATGTGCCGGTGGTGGTTTTGAAAACATATGTGCAGCTGCAGACATTCTTAAAGGAAAGTCTATTGGTGCAGATGAGTTTACGTTAAGCGTATATCCTGCAAGTACACCGATTTATGTTGAACTTGCAAGAAATGGAAGACTTGCAGATCTGATGCAGACAGGCGCGATCGTTAAGACTGCATTCTGCGGACCATGCTTTGGTGCAGGAGATACACCTGCTAATAATGCATTCTCAATCAGACATTCAACAAGAAACTTCCCTAACAGAGAGGGTTCTAAGTTACAGAATGGTCAGATATCATCTGTTGCACTTATGGATGCACGTTCTATTGCAGCAACAGCAGCTAATAAGGGATACCTTACAGCAGCTACAGATGTTGATGTAGAGTTTACAGGACCAGCATACCATTTTGACAGCTCAATCTATGCTAACAGAGTATTTGACAGCAAGGGGGTTGCAGATCCAGAACAGGAAATCCAGTTCGGACCTAATATCAAAGATTGGCCAGAGATGGTTGCACTTCCAGAGAACCTTATTATTAAGGTTGTATCTGAGATACATGATCCGGTTACAACAACAGATGAACTTATTCCATCAGGAGAGACATCATCATTCAGATCTAATCCTCTTGGTCTTGCTGAATTCGCGCTTTCAAGAAAGGATCCTGCATATGTAGGACGTGCTAAGGAAGTACAGAAAGCAGAGAAGGCAAGAGAAGCTGGACAGTGCATGGGAGAAGCCTTACCAGAGCTCAGAGACATCATGCATAAGATTAAAGAAACATATGATGTTCATAAGTCTAATGTTGGTGTTGGAAGCACTATATTTGCAGTTAAGCCGGGCGATGGTTCAGCAAGAGAGCAGGCAGCATCATGTCAGAAGGTACTTGGCGGATGGGCTAACATTGCTAATGAGTATGCGACTAAGAGATATCGTTCAAATCTTATCAATTGGGGTATGCTTCCATTCATAATTGATAAGGGAGAGCTTCCTTTTGAGAATGGAGATTATATCTTTATTCCGGAGATTCAGGATGCGATTAAGAACAAAGTGTCTACAATCAAGGCATTTGTTGTTAATAAAGATATGAAAGAGTTCGAACTTAAGCTTGATGAGCTTACAGATGATGAAAGACAGATAATTCTTGATGGATGTCTTATTAATTATTATAGAGATAACAAATAATAAGATGAAATATTAGTGTATACGGAAGTTGGTGAGCAGATGGCAGAACAGAATATACTTAATGGGAATCAGAAACAGCTGGAACAGATAATTGGCGACGTTAAGGAACATAATACGAAGAAAGACAGACTTGAAAAGCTTGCGGAAAGCGTTAAAGATATTTCTAAGGAATTAGATAACGCGAGAAAAGAAAACAGAATGAAACAGATTCCAAAATTAAAGCGAGTACAGATGCTATATGTGCCGGGTATGATAAGTCAATAGAAGCTGATAAAGATAAAATAAAAAATGTTACTGCTGCCAGAGATAAGGCTAAGATGGCAGGCGTTAAAGAAAGAATAAGCGCAGAGACAGCATCTTTAAGAGCGCAGAATGATGATCTTAAAGATCAGATTAATGAAGCGTTTATACATGAGAATATTTCAAAAATGTGTAACAGTCAGATATTTATATCGGTGTTTAATCCCAAGCAGCTTTTGGATTATGTGATTGATATAGCTGTCATGGTGGGATTGTTTGTGGCTGTTCCAATAGTTTTATTCTTATTGCCGGTGATTCCGCAATGGATTCTTCTTATATATTGTATAGCTGTATCATTTATATGTATTGTTGTTGTAAAGGCTGTCTTTAGAAAGATTGTGCTGAAACATTCTGAAACTATAATGGCTGCCCAGAGTACAAGAACGCAGATAAAAGATAACAATAAGCGTATTAAGAAGATTGAGAAGAACATCAGAAAAGATAAGAATGAAGATATGTATGGGCTTGAACCATTTGATTCTCAGATTAAAGCATTGTATGATGACATAGCGGAGATTGAAGATGAGAAACAGTCAGCCCTGGAGGATTTTGAAAAGAATACCAAGGCTGATATTATCTCGGAGATTAATGAACGCTATGCAGATAAAATATGCAATATGGAAACTGAGCTTGAAAAGAAAAGTGGAGTATGATGATCTGGATGATCTGGTCAAGAAGCAGAGGATATATATATCATCTAATTATGAAGCGTATCTAGGAAAAGAATTTATGAGTGTTGACAGGCTTTCGGAATTGAATTCAATTATGAAGTCTGGCGCAGCAGATACGATAGCGCAGGCTCTTGCTGTATATAATAATCGTCATTAAATGTTCTTAATGCAAGCACAATTGCATCAGCTATCTGAAATATTATTGACAGGCGGGTTGTCTGAAGTGTAGAGAATTCCATATCACGGGAAGAGTTAACAATTCCTGTAATGTGAATATCTCCCACTTCGGGCAACTTTTTCACTCAAGACCGGGCTTAAGCGGTGCTTCCCAGAGTCATCATGCCAATATGGTCTTCTTTCCAAGAGATGCATCTATTGCGATTATAAGGATTATCAAATGTTTTTGCTTAGTTTTAAGACAGTAATTAAGATTGGCAGCATGAACAGGCTGGTTAAGGTCGCCAAGCAGATAGATACCAAGGAGAAATGAAGTTTCTAAACTGATGACCTATTATATAATCTAGACTGTCACCAGTAGAGCGGTCGCTTCAATACACAGAATTACAATTTCCTGGTGAGGAAGAATTTTTGGGTAACCATATCGGTGAGTAGTCTTCCCATTTGAGCGGAGCTTTAGGGTTTTGAATCAAAATAATAAATCATGAGTTTGCCTCCAGGTCATTTTAGTAGCTTAGACAGGCTCTTTAGTAATGTGTACGCGAAAAAGAGATTAAATATTACCAAAAATGTTTCTGATATTTTTAAATGAATGACAAAATCTGATAATTTTTTCTTTATTACAGTGATATTATTCTGATGAAAAGAGTAAAAGGAGGCACCATGATAGAAATAATTTGTAATGAAGAAAATTCAGATAAGTCAAAAAAAGGTACAAGAGGTGCGGCCATAAGGAGACCGAAAAATATTAAACAGATAGGCGAAGTGAACTCTGATAAGAAAATATATATAGAAGATTATGCTTTTACATATATAAATTCAATAGCATACAATAATCCGTCAGACTCACAGGCGGGAGTACTCTTGGGTGAAAATCAGACTGATGGGGATGAAAAATGTGTTTTTATAAAAGGTATAATAAAAGCAAAACTTGGGAAAGAGGTTGAAGAAAAAGGGGTGTATTTTAATGAAAATGTATGGAATGTAATATATACAGATGTTGAAAAATATTTTTCAGATTTAGCAGTAGTTGGCTGGTTTGCAGCTATTCCTGAAGTTACGCCTGAAAGAATGCTTAAATTAAAGAAAATACATCTGGATAATTTTGCGGGAACAATGAAAACATTTTATCTTATTGATACAGTGGAGAAGGAAGAGAATTTTTATCTTTATGAAAATGGTGAACTAAAGAAGCAGAAAGGATATGTATGTTTTTATGAGCGGAATTATGAGATGCAGGAATATATGCTTGAGCGACGCGAAAGAAAGTCAAGTGAAGACGGACCGGATAAGGTTATGACATCAATCCGTAATATAATAAGAGAAAAGAGGAATTACATGAACAGAAAAAATGCAAGATTTATGTACGGTGTAAGCACATTTATGGTTGTAGTCATTCTTGTTATTGGAATTAATCTGATGAATAATTACCAGAAAATGAAAAAGTTTGACAAATCAATAAGCAGTCTTATGGTACAGATGTCAGGAAATGATACAGCAACACAAGAGGAGGTAGTTCCTGTTAATAAGCTTGAAGGTGGAGTATATCCTACAGAAGCGGAGACAACAAGCCAGACAGCTGTTACAAGTGTAGTTTCTACTGAGAATGTTACGGTAACGGCTGCTCAGCCGGTGGAAGAGCAGACTGTAGCTGCAAAAATGAAGTAAAGACATATACAGTTAAAGCTGGCGACACAATAATGGGAATATGTAAAAAGTATTATGGTGACACATCAAAATGTAAAGAGGTAACTGCATATAATGATATAAAAGATGAAAATGTATTATACATAGGACAGCAGATAAAACTTCCTTGATTAAATTCCCTAATATTGTATAATTGATTTAATGCGGGATGCAATAGAAAATATGGCAGATATAATATCTGGAAAATCAAGATTTAACGGGGATCAAATGCTCCAGTAAAAGTGATTAGTATTGAAGTGTATCAACAGAAGATAATGAAGATGTTCTGGATGAAGCTGCTGTAAAAATAAGGAGATATAAAGAGTCAAGGGTCGCAATTGTTGTTACTATTATAATTGTAGTTATTCTGGCTGCGGTTTACATAGTATCAAGGTAATAGATAACTATGATTATTCATCTTACGAAATAACCAATTCGGTAAACCGGGAAGATATAGAATCTTCGAAATACATAGCATTTGCAGATGGATATGTAAGGTATAGCAATGATGGTATTTCATATTATAAGAACAGTGGCAAGGTGATATGGAACCGAGACATTCGATGCAGAATCAAAGGTCAGCATATGTGGAAGTAATTCTATAGCTGTTGCTGATATTAATGGAAGCAGTGCGTATTCATTTATACGAGTGGACAGGTTGGTAAAGCAGATACATCAATGCCGATACTTCAGATAGAAGTATCAGACAGTTGGAAAGATAGCAGCAGTCCTAGAGGATAATCATGCCAATTACATTAATATGTATGACACAAATGGCGAGGAAAATATACAGCGTTAAAACGACATTGTCAGGAGATGGTTATCCGTTAGATATTAGTATTTCATCAGATGCCAAGAAGCTTATAGCGTCGATTATAAAAGTGAGTGGAGATGAGATTAAAACAAGTAGTGTTTTACAATTTTTCCGATGTTGGAAAAAAACGAAACAGAGAGTTGTTGGTGTGGCATTATGACGATATTATAGTTGGTGATGTAAATTTATAAATGATACAATGGCTGTTGCTGTTGGAGAAAATGTAATAAGCATTTATAAGATAAAAGAATATCAAGTCTGGAACATACTATTAATATAGATAATGAAATACAAAATATTTTGCAGTGACCAGTACATAGGTCTTGTTCTTGATAATTCAGAATCGGGGAGATCCATATAAGCTTTTGTTTATAATATATCAGGAAAACATATATTTGACACAACATTTGGCATACAGTATACAGATATGCAGTTTGATGGCAAGAGCGTTGTAATTAGTAATGCATCAACATTTGTGCTCCCTGAATATGAGCGGTAAACTGGCAGATATTAGTTTTGATATGCCAGTGATAAAATGTTTTGCCAACTGGAGCAAGCAGCTATACAATAGTTAATTCAAAA
>SCPP01001579.1_pt1 | contig 116224 bp, 148 predicted proteins | sample 6106811 | NCBI WGS metagenome assembly SCPP01 (sample SAMN10720449, study PRJNA508395) | human gut metagenome | isolation source: Participant 2 stool, 15 month | host: Homo sapiens | collected 2018 | reverse complement strand
ACTATAAGTCCCGGCGGAGGGCTGGAAGATAAAAGCTTTGTCGCCAATAGTGACGGCGCTCTACTGTCACCCCTGATCTGGAGGATGGTGTACCGCTGGGACAGAACCCGGACGATATCCTCCTAGGCTTCTGGCATGACAAAAGCGTCACTACCGGTGACTTTATTGGTTTCCGGAAAATACAGTACCGTATCACTTCCGCAGATTACGACGAGAAGACATTCGTGATGGTTCCGCGTCCCGGATATGAGTTCGTTCCCCATAACGAGATGCGTCTCGGACAGACGGGGAACTTCACCGACAAGGAGCGTCAGACTTATATCATCATAGACGTGCGTGACGGTAACTGCTGTATCACCCTTGTTGACAATGCCAACACTGGACCCGGAGCCGGCACAGATGAAGAGCTGGTTCGGCAAGAAGAAGGGTATGACCATCAACGGATCAACTGCGACAGGTTCTCGGCGGTATTGCAGGATATCATCATGACGGGATTGATTTTTCAAATTGATGAAATTACCGGTAGCACAGTCCGCGTTCCTATCGACTTCCCTAGCTGGGAGCCGGGCAGGAAGTACGCATATTATTCCCGTGTGCCCCATAACGGTTCCACATGGTTGTGCGTCAATGACAAGGGCACTATTTCCGAGCCATCCGAAAACAATCCGGACTGGCTTGTATCAGCCGCCAAAGGTGACAAGGGTGATCCGGGCCTGTCTGTAATAGGTGGCGGTCATTGAATCCTCTAAGACCCCATACGAGGTCAATACCATGGTCACTTTGGCGGGCTGTGTTTTTATCTCCAAGGTGAAAACATCCAATCCTCCCATCAGGATCGCAAGGTTCAGGAACGGCAGTTATCGTCGCAAAAAGGATGGCGGTTATATCCTTGCCGGGAAGTCAGCCGACTGGACCGTGCATGAAGACTGGGAGATGCTTCTGGACGGGCGTGAGCTGAAAGGCGAAAGCATCACCTTCCTTGGTGAATTTGCATCCCATCCATCCAATCCCAAGGAGGGTAACAGCTACCGAAATACGGCTGACCATTGTACTTACATATACCGGAATGGTTTGTGGATGGTCATGGTCAAAGACGGGACTGACGGTAAGGACGGCAAAGGTTACGAGTGGATCTACACCCGTACCAACATCATCGGCCTTACCCCTGACAAGCCGGAATCGAAACAGCAGGATGATTATATACCGGAAGGCTGGACAGATGATTTTCTTGGCGTGGATGCCGACCATCAGGTGGAATGGGCGTGCAAACGTGTGAAGCGTGATGGAGTATGGAGTGAATGGAGCACTCCGGCCTGTGCACCGTTGAGTAAGGACGGGGAGTCGAATATCATGGCCGACCTTGACAATGAGATGGTGAGCGTCGCTCTTACCAGTACCGGCGTTACTACTTCCGCACAGTCATGGACTACCCATGTGTCCATGTGGTACGGTACCGAGAAACTCACCCTTGAATCTTTGACAGTCAGCACGCCTGCCGGTTTCACGGCAAGCACAAGCAAGGCCACCGGAGCGGTGGCGATATCCGTCGCCGCGGAAAGTCGGTTCCGAACAGAATACGGTCACCATCACACTGGCTGCAATGAAGAACGGGCGCTCTATACCCGTGAACTGACTTTCAAGATAACCGGTGTCCGTGGCGGGCGGACGGTTCCGATGCGGTAATTTATAGCCTTGTCACTTCGGTCACGATGGTCAGCAAGAACAAGAACGGCGGTTACAGTGTAGCTTCGGTATCCTGTCGGCGTATGAAGACAGTCGGTGCAGTCACTACGGCCACAACGGACGGGAGTTAAAGTACAGTCGTGACGGTGCGGCCGAGGTTCCCATCGGTGATGGTGTCGGGGTGGCTTCCGGTAATTTTACCAGTAGCTTGAAGTTCGTGTTCTACGTGAACGGTCAGGCGGTTGATGTCGAAACTGTCCCGATGGTTGTGGACGGCAGTGACGGTGCTGACGGTGAGAGCATCACAGCCGCAGGTCATTGGGAATCCGCCAATACCCCGTATGCCAAGAACAGTACAGTATCGTTTGCCGGAGGATCTTACTTAAGCAAGGTTCAAACATCCAATCCGCCACTTCCGCTTCTTCGCGAGGTGGACGTTATCTAAGGAAGAAGGATGGCGGTTACATACTTTCCGGAAGAGATCGGACAAGGCTGTCAACTCCGACTGGCAGGAAATGACTTCCGGTGTCGAACCGTCCGCTTCGTACTGGCTTGACAGCCCGGTAAGCACGATAAACTTCACGTCAACAGGCACACCGTCACCGTCAGCGTTTGTCGTTACCATGAAACAGAATGTAGGCGGCAATGTGAGCGATACGAACAGGTTCTATCTTGTCGCACGGAAATATAACGGAAGCTGGCTGGCTCATGTAGGTGCTACCCTAAGCAATCAGATATCCGTTCCAGCGACAGCCGGATACACCCAGTTTGCCGTCCGGGCTTATCAATCCGCATCGGACGCGAACGCATGGAATAATAATTTTGTCGCTGAAAAGGGTGGGTGTAGCTAATGATGGTGCCATAGAGCAACAGGAGCAACAGGGGCGTTTCCCCGTGACAGAGGTGTATTCGCATCAGGACAGACTTATGTCTGGAATGCGGATTACCGGGATAAGGTCATATATCTGATAGGGGGCGTTTATTATAATTTCCTTGTAAAGAATTACGGTGTTCCGCTGCACCCACATTCAACGGGGATTCGAACTGGGAAGCCATGCAGAAGTTTGTGAATATCGCTACTGACACCCTGTTTGCCGATGGTGCGAATGTAGCCGGCTTCATGTTCAAAAACAATGTGCTTAAATCCCACAACGATGAAGGTGAACTCTTCTTATCAATGGCGTAACCGGGTATTTCAAATGTAAGAATGCAGAGATTACAGGAACAATCACAGCGGATAAAGGACGTATCGGTCCGTTCTCCATCGCTTCGAGTATTGTCCTCAAAGATCCTTTATGAAAATGAAACAAATAAATACGTCGGTTTCAACCTGTCTGCCGGGCAAATTGAATTTTATAATGAAAGGACATTTGCAAACGTAAGAATCGGGGGAAACACGCAGTTTGTCACTATTGAAGGGATTAAGTATGATGCCGGAATTGATATACAGAGTCCGAATGCCATGATCGGGATGCACATCAAGACCCGAGCATTCCCCTGTTCGTGGAAGGCGGTAACATTTTCCTTCATCCGAACAATGACGGCTATGTTTCTTCGTGGCATAGTTGGCAACTGGAGGAATATCTCTGTCAGCACTTCCCTGAATAACAATGATGACAATGTGATGTTTATTAATACGGGTAATATAGAAGTGACACTTCTCCGGATGTTCCGGGACATACTATATACTTCAAACGTATGAGCGGCGGAGTAAGATTGACAGGAGGACGGATCCTGCCTGCTCCCGGAGGACGGAGGTGTCTTATATTGATTTGGATTTTGCATCCGGCTTCATTAAGTGTATGGGTAATTATTGGGTTATGTTTTATTGCGGATAATTTAAATATAAAGTATGAGAATAAATTTTGCACAATTCCCTATTTATGATGGGATTAAAAAAGAAAATATAGCCAGTAACATCACTGAGGCCTTCGGTGACTGGATATATAAGAACGTAGCGGGTTTGAAGGCGCATCTCCTTGCGGAGAAAATCTTCAAGTCGACTGTAGATGGTGTGGAACTTGACGAAGAGGAGGTGGATATCATAAGACGTTCTACCCCTATGTTGTCCGGCTTGCTGGCCGATTCGTTGAATGATTATCTGGATAAAAAGAAGGAGGAACAACATGAAGATTGAGAATTTGGAACGTGCCAGCCGGATCAATGACGAACTGGCGAAACTGAAGCTGGCTAAGGAAACATTGAATAACGGAGGCTATGTCCGTATCTACAGCAGCGCCCGGTCAAGTGCCGGATGCGTGGAACTGGATATAGCAAACTTCAATGGCGAGGTGAGCACGTGTATTGATAACCATATCGCTGAACTTGAATCTGAAATAGAAACGCTATGAAAGAATTATGGCAATTAATCAAGATGCTGTTCTCAAGCAAGCCGGGTGATTTTGACACCCTGAGTGCTTGCCATGAAGCATTATCCTTCAAGGGATACCGTTTCATGGTGGTGCGGACGGATGATATACCGTGCCGAGAACAAGGAGAACATAGATAGGTATATGCAGACCTATGCGGGTAAGGAAAGCCTGACGCACGAAACCATACACCTGCGTCAGGCACAGGTTATCGGCTCATGGGTAAAATACTACTGGCGGTATTTTGTCGAATGGGTTAAGGGAAACCCTATCTGCCATCCTGCGAGTTCAGCGTATTATACCATTCCGTATGAAATGGAGGCGTATGCCAACGAAGGCAATCCGGATTATCCCGTGAACTATAACGGGAACAACCTTTCCCGTTACAAGATAAAAGGTGGAGGAAGAAGCTGTACAAATCGGTTGGCGGCACTTCTAAAGCGTGGAAAACTTATATAAGAACTTTATAAAAATTGATATTATGAGTGATTTGAATTTAGAAAATATAGTTGGCTTCAAGGCTGTGGATAAAGACGGCAACGAACAAAATGTGACAGTAGATGAAATGGTGGATATGGTTTCCACAAGAATGGTTATGGCTTTGTCTGAAACTTCAACATTTGCCGCCGCTGCGGCAACAGGAAATGACGTGTATGAGAATGAACTTCCGACAGTGACGGATGCCGCAAATGTAAGAGTTTTACAAAGTAGCGGAGATGCGGCAAAAATGACGATGCAGTCGCTTGCATCAAAACTGGGAGGACTGCTGGAAAATAGATTGGTAAAATATAAGGAAATGAATCTTGGAGCAAATGAGATAATAGATACTGGTGCGAATACAGGATTAATACGTTTTAAAATTAATGCAACATCTGCATCATGTGTGTTTTTTTGCAATTCAGGATCATCTAATATAATGCTAATAACACAGAATGTCGATAATTATTTTACAACCAATAAATCTTCTAATAGTGAGAAAATAGCTATTTATAAAGAGTCTGACAACGGTAACATTTTAATAAAGAATCTAACAGCCATTAACTATGGAACTTTTGTGTTTTATTACATATAAGATCTCAGATAACTACTTCTGGGAGAACTCATCGGAATAAATGATACGTGGATAAGAAGACGGTTTGCAATAAAAGACTGCAACACAGCTATAGCCGGAGTTTATAATGTGGACGATACCACAACCAATAACTTCCCTACAGGAGCATATAAGTTTGGAACGTTACTTGTGGCAAACTCTGGCTTTTTTGGATCTCAGTATTTTGTTCCTGACAATTTTAATGCGGATCCATACATATATATTCGGCCTATTAGTAACAATGGAAATGTTTTCAGGGAATGGGCTAAAATTAAAGTAACAATTATAACATAGATATTCTTCATGGAACGACCTGGGAGAACTGATTGGTACAGCTACGGCTAATAAGAATGGATTAATGAGTAAAATATTTGTAGTAACTGATATAGAAAGAGGAAAAGGTCTGATTATTGACTATAAAGCTGATTCTAATGGTTTATATACTTCTTCTTCGTTGATAGAAATATATGTCTATTCGGGAGCTAATACTGCATTTTATAGAGTGATGTCAATACCTACTGGATCTAAAAACATAGAAATAAAATATATGGGGGCGCATTGGTGCGATTTTAAATATGCAAATAGTAAATTGTATGTGTTACCTAAGTCGGATGATTCTTCCATCTCGTATAAGGTATCATTAGTTAGAAGAACAAGACCGAATTTCTTAACAATAGACTTTTCTGATTTTCCCAATATTACAGGTGAAATAATTACACCTACACCTGATTAATCCACTTCTGGGAGAACTTTTGCCACTTTCGACAAATACTAATAAGGGATTAACAAGGAGAACAGCATATTTTGATTTAATTCAAGGCAAATTATACAAGATAGCATATAAAGAGGAACTATATGTATATAAACCTGTAATATGCTTACTATATGTGCTAAGAAATGGAATATCGTCTTGCTATGTAGCTTCATTAAGTGGGTATCGTAATGGAGTTTCCCATTTTAAATTGATATGTGGAAATGATATCCAATTTAAGCTGTATCAAAAGTTGAATAGCGCTAATTATTTTGACTTCATGCTGGAATGCCCTGATAATTCAGCTGGCATTATGGAGATAAAAGCCATGGATGATTTAACGGTTATTGAAACGACAGAACCATTAAGGGATTGGCAACAAATTGCAACAGAATAATAGCATAAGTTGAGACCTGGGAGAACTGATTGGGAATGCAACATCAAATAAAAGCGGGTTGATGAGTTCCGGTATGGTACCTTTAGAATTATCTAAAGATAATAATCAATATTGTAAGATTAGTGTATTTATGCCAAATGCCGGATCAATAAATGAGTCTGTAATTAGTGTTACAAATGTTGGTGGAGACTCGTTCTCTGTCGCAGTGTCTATGATTAGATGGAATACAAATAAAGTCTTTTGCAAATTGATAAACGGGACCAAAATTAGTAACATTAATATGTATTATACAGTTGATACAGATAGATTTTGCTTTTACATAAAAGCTAATTGGTATGCGAAAATAGTAGTGTCACGATTAGGTCTTGTGAACACGAGCAAAATAGAATCAATCAATGCTATTCCTAGTGGGGCGATTGAAGTACCAATATCTTGACGTCACAAAAGATATAGCACTGACCGGAGGACTGATAGGAATAAATAATACGTGGTTTAGAACACGAAGTCAATATAAAGGAAGCATACTACAAGCCCCAACCGGTATATACCGACCTGCCCCGGGCGTTATTACTGACACCCTTTCAGGGGGTGGACTTATTCTAGTTTTTAGGATGGACGATAATAATGCTTGTGTTTTTCAAGTGACCGGGAATGGCATCTTAGCTGTTCGTACAATGAATGTAAACAACGGTAAATGGAGCGACTGGGATACAATAGCTAATCCAAGTTTTCCAACATAATATAGTGCCACAAACCCGACCTGGGAGGACTAATGAACGGTTTGAAGCTGTTCCCGTTTATGCCCAAAGGTATATTAAGTACAGACGAAGAGGTAAATAGTGCAACTGCAAGCGGAATGTATCATGTATTCGGACGAAACGGAATTAGTGTTGTTTCAAATTATTCCATAATGATAGTTTTTAACGATGGACAAGGATATGTCATTCAAATGACATTCCGTCTAGGTGAGGATGTTGTTGGTTTCCGCCGTAATTATAATGGGGAATGGGGAGATTTTAGGTCTTTTGTATTGGCTTCTTAGAAACATGGATTACCTTTGCACCGCACATGGCGTTGTGCATATCAGGATCGGGTGGCACCGGCTTGTACCGGACCACCCGTTTTTTAATCATGTCTAAGATACGGTTTGCCAATTACCCCAACTGTTACTAAACCATTTCACTCGATATTTATAAATATCTCCGCTATAATTATATAGATTCTGAATACAACAGATATTAGGTTTGCCGATTACAACTAATACACAATTACGGACATATTCTAATTTTGAATTTTGTGATAGTAAGTATATTCCGCTATATTGCATAGAATCTAATTCGTCTTGAGATTCTATTTCTTTCTGATCTCTGAACCTTAACCACGTATCATTTATCCCCAACAGTTCTCCCAGGTCGGTTACGAAGTAAATTTTATGTCAATTATTACTGTGAATTATTATCTTAGGATCTTCCCAAGTTGAAACGTCTGGATAATTCCTTTTTCTAAATATTAATGTTCCGTCTATAGCTATTCCGAAGATGAAAACAGCATCTTCTAATTGTTTTATAACCAATCCTTGAACGACATTACCGTAGAATCCTTCTCCAGCAAAAGCATTGAAATTGGAAACGAAAGGTTGAATTGTTTTTATAGGCATTTCATTTACAAAATCCGTAAATTCACTCCATGAAGAAAACGATTTTGTTCCTTCGGATTTCCCAACAGTTCTCCCAGGTCGGTTTTCTTTGATATTTGTTAAGATATTGTTACTTTATTAAAACCATTTGTATCTAAATTTTCGGATTTAGAGATGGATTTAATGACAGTGTTGTTTCCTCTTGCTACCATTGATATAGGACCATCGTATATAAATATGATTTTGATTCTTATCAAACCACCTTCCGTTAAATAGTAAATGGAAAAAGAATTTTTATTGGTTCCGTTTATAACGGAAGCTCTCACTACAGAATCAATGAACAATGAAATGGAATACGATGCCATACCATAAGGTCGGAAATCCAAATTAACGACACCCATACCTCCTGATTCATTAAATGATCCTTCTATTAAAACACATGTCGTAGTAGAAGAAATGTAGGCATTAAACACAATCAATCCGCTGATTAGCCCCTTTGATGTAATACTGGCAAGCGGCAAAAGTCCTCCCAGAAGTAAAAAATAGTTTACTTGTGCGCAATATTCCTTACTCTGACAGATTCTTCTCCTGATAAAGCCGTTGCGTACAAATGGCTTTCTTGTACTCTAAATTTAATCCTATAATTTACTCCTCCTAATACATATGAATTATCGTAATCAATTACGACTAAAGTTGACACGGAATCTAGATAGGAATTCCTGTGAAACGTAATAAACACCGTCGTAGTACCATTAGCTATTAGTGTTTCTTCTCCTTTTGCTAAAGTGAAAGAACTATAGGTATTCCCAATCAGTCCTCCCAGATCGAAAGATTAGGATTAATATTGTCGAATTTGATTATTTGGGAGGAAATAGCTAAATTTAAAATAAAAATATGCTAGAGAAGATACGATACAGGTTGGTCTTTAACCGCCAAAAGAAACTAAACAGGCAGGGCACGGCCCTTGTACAGGTTGAAGCCTATTTGAACCAAAGGAAAATCTACCTGAAGACCAATGTTTACCTCAAACCGGAGTGCTGGAGCCGTGAGGGGGCACAAGTCATTAACCACCCCCAATCTAACGAACTCAACGCAATGCTCTATGAATACATCCTGTATCTGCAAGGCATAGAGTTGGGGTATTGGAAGCGCGGAATACCTGCCACACTCTCACTACTGAAGGATGCTGTCAAGAAGAAAAGTGCCGTGAATGTCAGCTTCTCCACTTTCGCCAAATCAGCCATTGACAATTCGGACAAGAAACAGTCCACCAAGGACAACCTGCACTCGACACTGGCGGTCCTGCATGATTTCCGTTCCGGATTGGACTTCAAGGATCTTACCTATACATTCCTTCGTGATTTTGAGCAATACTTGAGAGAAAAGGGCAATGCGGTCAATACGATAGCCAAGCACATGAGACAGCTCCGTACCTTGGTCAATGAGGCAATCAACCAGGGATATATGCACGCAGATGCTTATCCGTTCAGAAAGTACAAAATCAAACAGGAGAAGGGCAGACATGAGTTTCTTACCCCGGACGAGCTGAAGAAGCTGGAAACGGTCGAGGTGGAAGAGGAGTCCATGCGCCATGTGCTCGATGCCTTCCTGTTCTGTTGTTATACCGGATTGCGCTATTCTGACTTCTGCCAGCTCACACCTGAGAATTTCATTAGAGTAAACGGCAAACGGTGGCTGTACTTCAAATCCGTCAAGACAGGGGTGGAAATCCGTCTGCCGTTACATCTGCTGTTTGAAAGCAGGGCATTGGGCATTCTTGACCGCTATCCGGATATCGGAAGTTTTGCCGCTTTGCCTTGTAACTCGGAAGTGAATAAGCAGCTTCGAAAGCTGGCCGGATTGTGTGGTATCAAAAAACGGATAACCTACCATGTGAGCCGTCATACCTGTGCCACCCTGCTGGTTCATCAGGGAGTTGCGATTACAACAGTCCAGAAGCTGCTCGGACATACTTCCGTAAAGACCACACAGATTTATTCGGAGGTACTTTCCAGCACCATTGTGCGTGACTTGAAAAATGTTCAAAGGAAAAGGAAAAAAGTAAAGATGTTTCCCGATAAAGGCTTAAGAACATCTGATTTTATAGACAACCGGTAGATTTCATGAATCCTATTTGTTTTCTATTAATATTGTGATTCTTTAAATTCTTCGGATAATCGAAATATTGCTCCTGATTATTTTTTTCAATATGGATTGAATATGGAATAGTTTTCACTATCTTTGCAGTGTAACCAGGAGCTTGATGGCAATAAATATTGTCATCAGGCTCTTTTTTTATTGTCTATCTGTCGAATAATGGAATCCCCCGTCTGGCTTCACAGTCTGACGGGGGGAGGTTAAATCCAATCAATAATAGTTTTGAAAGAATCAGGTCAACAAAGTATTGACAAAGATAGTGAAATATGAATAGTAAGCAATATGGATATGGATTTATTTTGCATATATATAAATTCTCGGCATTTTTTCAGGAAAGATAGGGACAGTTGAGAAATAAAGGAAACAGGATGAATAATTTATCATATAATAATTAAACGGTGAATGTAATGGAGATAGATATTGCAAACATTATTAGTGCTGCCGGAACATTGCTGGCAGCTTATTTCGCCTATAATCAGTATACCAAAAACAAACTGACTGATTTAAAAGTGGAATATTTTAAAAAAGAGGAGGAAAGAAGAAGTTACCACCGCAGCGAGAACTCCGCCAAGGTGTTCGGTGAGCTGTGGCGTGTACTTTATGAAACGAAAGCAGACAGGGTATATATCGTACAACCCCATCCTTTAGGGCATATAGCTTTTCTTTCGGTGCAGTTCGAAGTAAAACGAAAAGGTATAGCCGGAATGCGTGAAAACATCCAATCACTTCCCATGAGTGAAGTGGCCGTTTTTGCAGAAAATCTCGCAAAGAATCTTTTCATGTTCTACTCAGATATTGATAACCAGGTTAAGGATAAGGTTGCCAAATCTCTATTATCAACAAATGGATGCAACAGCGTCGCTATTAAACGGCTTAATTCATCTCAAGATTGGGTTGGAAATATCTTTTGTGAGTTTACAGATGAAACGGATTTGAATGAAGATGAACTTCATAAGGTCTTGCATGAAGCAGCGGTCAACATACAATATATCCTGCCGGAATTCAAAGAAAATAAAATCGAATAATTATAATTAATGAATAGTATGGCTGACGTAAGAAAACTTGCACCGTTTATCCTAAAGTGGGAAGGCGGTTTTGTAAATGACCCTGACGATTTGGGAGGGGCTACCAATATGGGCGTGACTATCGGCACATGGAAATCGTGCGGCTATGACAAGGATGGTGACGGTGACATAGATGTGGATGATCTACATCTGCTTACTCGTGAGGACGTTGTTAATCGTGTACTCAAACCACATTATTGGGATAGATGGAAAGCTGATTTGATACAGGATCAATCTGTGGCAAATATTCTTGTGGACTGGGTGTGGGCATCCGGTGCGCACGGAATTAAGATTCCTCAACGCTTGCTTGGTGTTACGATGGATGGCATTGTAGGTCCCAAGACCATTGCCGCAGTAAATGCCAAGAATCCGCGTGAGTTGTTCGACATGATTAAGATTGCCCGGTTTGACTTTATCGAGGATATATGCCGGAAACGCCCAGCAAACAACAAGTTCAAACGGGGGTGGATGAACCGCATAAATGATATCTCTTATGTTGGTTAGAGTTATGAACTGGGTAAGCCGGCATATATTGCTGGCTCCTTTCATGTGTCTGTTCCTGCTGTTCGGATCATGTGGCAGCTCGCATAAATCTGTCAAGTCAGACACTAAGATTATACAGAAAGATAGTACACGTGAATCTGTCAATATCGTACACGGATCAAGTACGTCTTTGAGCGAACTCATTACCACTAATGGTAACTATGTAATTGATTTCCGTATCTATGATACCCGAAAACCGCCCGACAGTCTGACTGGAAAACCTCCGTTATTGGCAGACGGTCATGTGGAAGGTGATTTCAGCAAGAATAAAAGGAAGGAAACTGCAACCAAAGACAGTACGGAAGTGAAAGCTGACAAGGAAACCACTTCCAATACCCGTGAGGAAAACCGGTCAGAAACCATAAAAGAGAAAAAAGAATCCACGTTGCTTAAACAAATCGGTTTTGTCTGTGTTTGTGTAACCGTTTTGCTTGTTGTTATGCTGATAGTAAAACATTGGCGCAACAGATAAGCTTCATCATAAGACTTTAAATTTATAAATTGGACTGCCCCGGCTCGTGATGAGTCGGGGCTATTTTTGTTATCTTTGCCGGAACTAACATTAACTTATGTATTATGGCTGAAAAAAAAGAATCTTATTCCGAAGAGGAATTGAATGAAATGATCGTATGGTTCAATAACCATGCTGATGAACTTCCAAAAGAAATGCAGATTAACAAAGCGGCTTTTACCCCGGATTTGAAACTTACTGTTGAAAGTTGTATCATGCAGGCTAAGCAATGTCTGGGCAACTATAAGATGGCCGGAGCTTTCCGAATGCTCCAACAAATCAGAGAGAACCTTGAAAAGGCGGTCCAATAAGCTGCCTTACATTTACCCTTTCATCATATCGGGGTTAAAAACATAATCAATAACCCTACTGTTAACATCATTAATTACGGAAAAATCTTTTTTTATGTATAGATCTGTCATTCTGTTCTCTTTATCTACATGATTTAGTGCTTCTCCTACTGTACCTTTGTCCACTTTTAAATCGTTTCGTGCGATGGAAGCGAAAGAATGCCGGGCTGCGTAAAATTCCAAATCTTCAATGCCAAGAACTTTCCCTATCTGTTTCAAACCTACATTTATGGCAACATTGAGTCTGCCATAAGTGGAATACTTTTTATATAACCTAAAAACTCTTTCTTCGGATACGTCCTTATACTTTTCGTATATGGGCAATATGAAGGGATGAATGTTAACGCTTATTTTTGCTTTATCAGTCCTTCTTGTTGCAGTTTTTGCCCTGTTGTATGTGATTGTAAGCGTTCCCTTGCTTTCGCTTATAGTGTCACAAAGAAACAAATCTGCCGAGTTCATACCCATCAAGCAAAAGGATAATATAAACATATCCTTTGCAAAATTAAATCTGCAATCCTTCTCCTTTTTATCTTTAGTGAGTATATATGGCAGGTTGTATATGGCTCTGATAGTATCTGCGTCCAAAGCTCTTTCGCGGGTACATATTATATTAGGTATAGAATACTTGGTAAATGGAGACCATGGTATCTTTATGTCCCCTGCTTCTTCATCATTATATTCTTTTTTAGCTTCGTTATGCAAATGCCTGATTGCTCCCATATATAAAGAGAGTGCACGTCTTTGACCGAGATGTTCTTCATACGATTTCAAGAATTTGTAATTTATCTCCTTAAAATCCAATTTCTCCCGTCCCAGGAATTTTGTTAAAGAGTTTACCATGCAGGAATACACATTGATTCCATGCTTCTCTCTGTTCTCATCTATCCATTTGCGGGCGTAGGAAATGAAGTCTATTTTTAGAGATGATTCATCAGTTTTGGTTATATGCTCCACAAGTTCTGTTATATCCATATCGTTTATGAGCAATGACAACAGGTTGCACTTGCTCCGATATATGGATATGATGTTATTTAATTCATCTAAGATGGACTGATTTTTGATTTTAAACCCCTTGGTTATATCTTCTTTCGTAACATATATGGAAGTGGGAATCCTTTTAAGCTTCCTATTGTGTGTGACTCTTATCTTAACGTTGTAAGTGCCATCTATTCTTTTCCTATCTTTAAATATTTCATATTTGAATGTTGCCATAATCGTGTATGTATGTTGAAACTATGTTGAAACAATTTCACGCAAAAGTAACTCTTTGGCGCAAAAGTGACAAATAAAAATTTTGTTCACATGAGAAAAAAACTTTCCCAAAAGCTTTGTATTATTGATTTTCTATGTATCTTTGCATCGTTATTATTTCTCGGGGTATTAGCTCATCTGGCTAGAGCGTTAGACTGGCAGTCTAAAGGTGGCGAGTTCGAGTCTCGCATGCTCCACTTTTTTAATGATAAAATGAAGGTCTGCGAAGCAGGCCTTTTTTAATTTAAAGACTATAGATATGTTAATTTATAATACAACTTATCAAACAGGCATTGACGATGCGCGTAATTTTGTCATTTGGCTTAGTGAAAGCTATATACCCGAAGTGGAAAAGACGGGAATATTGCAAAATCCCCGTCTTACGCACATCCTTAGTCACAAAGAGCAGGATTCAGAATGTTTTTCATTGCAATGGGAGGTGGAAGATACAGCGGCCTTGCATCGTTGGCATACTCAGCAAGGGATGCATCTGAATGAGGAAATGATGAAGATATTTAAAGATAAGGTGGTTGGCTTTCCCACTTTGATGGAGGTGATTAAGTGATTCAGCCGGTAAAAGAGAAAATCATTCTGGGTATAGATCCTGGAACAACCATAATGGGGTATGGCCTGCTGAAAGTAGTAGGTACTAAACCGCAGGTAATGACTATGGGGGTCATTGATCTTCGTAAATATGGTGACCATTATTTAAAACTGCGCCGTATTTTTGAACGGGTGGTTGGTATAATAGAAGCTTATTTACCTGATGAGTTAGCTATTGAGGCGCCTTTTTTTGGAAAAAATGTGCAGTCGATGTTAAAATTAGGAGGGCACAGGAGTGGCTATGGCTGCTGCTTTGAGCCGTGATATTCCTATAACAGAATATGCGCCGTTGAAGATAAAGATGGCGATAACCGGTAATGGGCAAGCCAGCAAGGAACAGGTCGCTGATATGTTGAAAAGGATGTTACATATACCGGAGAGTGATATGCTGCCTATTTATGGATGCAACAGATGGGTTGGCGGCTGCTTATTGTCATTATTTACAAATGGGCAGACCGACATTGACTAAAGAATATTCCGGCTGGAAAGATTTTATAAATAAGAATCCTGATAAAATAAAAAGATAAGATTATGAATGTGAGACATGTTATTTGGGCATCAATTGTTTCTACTACTATTAGTTGTCAGTCTGTGAAAAAAGAATATAATTCGTTTGATGAATATCCTGTCCGTGAAGATGCGCTGACTGAAATGGAGTACTCGCCTGCCGAAACCAAGTTTTCACTTTGGGCTCCTACAGCGGAAGAGGTGCGTGTCCTTTTATTTGAATCGGGTAATGAAGGTTCAGCTTCTAATACTTTTCCAATGGAGATGGGAGAGAATGGTACTTGGAATATTTCAATAAAAGAGGATCTGAAGGGTAAATTCTATACCTTTAATGTGAAGGTAAACGGGAAATGGTTAGGAGACACTCCGGGAATTATGGCAAAAGCCGTAGGGGTAAATGGTAAGCGGGCAGCTGTGCTTGATCTTCGTTCTACAGATCCGGAAGGATGGGAGAACGATGTGCGTCCTCCTTTGAAGAATTATGCTGATATTACGGTTTATGAGATGCATCATCGCGATTTCTCTTTGGATTCTGTTTCCGGAATTCAAAATAAAGGCAAGTTCCTGGCTTTGACGGAGCAGGGTACTACCAGTTCTTCAGGCGAGAAGACAGGTATTGACCATCTGAAAGAATTGGAAATTACCCACGTGCACTTATTGCCGTCGTATGATTATGCCTCGGTGGATGAAACAAAACTGGACAAGGCCCAATATAATTGGGGGTATGATCCGCAAAATTACAATGTGCCTGACGGTTCTTATTCTACAGATCCTTATAAACCCGATGTCCGTATCAGGGAATTCAAACAAATGGTACAAGCTTTACATAAGGCGGGAATCAGAGTGGTGCTTGATGTGGTGTATAATCACACCTTCAATACAGACGAAAGCAATTTCGAACGTACGGTTCCCGGTTATTTCTATCGCCAGACGAAGGACGGGCAATGGGCAAATGGTTCGGGATGTGGAAATGAAACGGCAAGCGACCGCGCCATGATGCGTAAATATATGATAGAATCTATTTTATATTGGATTAATGAATATCACATAGACGGCTTTCGTTTTGACTTGATGGGGATACATGATATTGAAACCATGAATGAGATACGTGCGGCTATTGATAAAATAGATCCGTCTATTTTTATGTATGGTGAAGGATGGGCTGCCAGTTCTCCTCAATTAGAGGCAGACAGACTGGCGATGAAAGCCAATGTGGAAAAGATGCCCCGTATCGCCGCTTTCTCAGATGAAATGCGTGATGGATTGCGAGGTGGTTGGGATGATGATACTAAAGGAGCTTTTCTAGTAGGGGAGCCAGGACACGAAATGAGTATCAAATTTGGAATTGTGGGAGCTATCGAACATCCGCAGGTTATAAGTGATTCTGTGAATTATAGTAAGAAACCTTGGGCTTTACAACCTACCCAGATGATAAGTTATGTAAGTTGCCACGATGACATGTGCCTTGCCGACCGTCTGAAAGCTACCATGCCGGATGCTTCGGTAGAGGAACTGGCGGCTTTGCAGAAGTTAGCGGAAACATTTGTCTTTACTTCACAAGGAGTACCGTTTATATTTGCAGGGGATGAGATGATGCGTGACAAGAAAGGAGTTCATAATTCTTATAATAGTCCTGACAGTATTAATAAGAAAGATTGAAAATAAGACCGCACACAAAGATGTGTTCGAATATGTGAAAGGTTTAATAGCTATGCGTAAAGCACATCCCGCTTTTCGTATGGGGGATGCCGATATGGTACGTAGGCAATTGGAGTTTTTACCTGTAGAAAATACGAATGTGGTTGCCTTTATCTTGAAAGACAATGCAAATGGTGACTCATGGAAAAATATCATCGTGGCTTTGAACAGCCGTGCAGAGCCTGTCAAGCTGGACATTCCGTCGGGTAAATACACTGTAATCTGTAAGGATGGTAAAATAAACATGAAAGGCTTGGGACAGGTTTCAGGTGATGAGCTTATGGTACCGGCACGTTCTGCCATGATTATACATCAATAGAAGGCTCAAAGAAGATTAATAAAGACTTTGTCATACAGACTAAAACACATAATACGAATGGAAAAGACATGGAGATGGTTTGGGAAGAAAGATAAGATAACGCTTCCCATGCTTAGGCAAATCGGGGTGGAAGGAATCGTGACCGCCCTTCACGATGTACCTAACGGTGAAATCTGGGCTTTGGAAGCTATCAAAGTTTAAAAGATTATATTGAATCTCATCAATTGCGCTGGTCGGTGGTAGAAAGCCTGCCGGTAAGTGAAGCTATCAAATATGCCGGTCCTGAACGGGATCAATTGATAGAAAACTACAAAGTAAGCCTTGCCAACCTAGGTAAAGCGGGTATCAAGACCGTATGCTATAACTTCATGCCTGTCATTGATTGGATACGTACCGATTTGAACATCCTTGGGAGGACGGAACCAGTTCTTTGTACTTTGACAAGATCCGGTTCGCCTATTTTGACTGTATGATTCTTCAGCGTGAAGGGGCGGAGAAAGACTATACCGATTTGGAATTACAACAGGTGCGTGAATTGGATAAGACTATAACCGAAGCCGAGAAAAACGAATTGGTCGATACCATTATAGTCAAGACGCAGGGATTTGTAAATGGTAATATAAAGGAGGGAGACCGGCATCCGGTAACCATATTCCGCCGTCTTTTGTCTTTGTATGATGGGATAGACCGTGATGCCCTGCGTGAAAACTTACGTTATTTCTTGCAGGCTGTCATGCCGGTGTGTGATGAGTACGGTATAAATATGTGCATCCATCCGGACGATCCCCCTTTCCAGGTATTGGGCTTGCCGCGTATTGTGACCGGTGAGGAAGATATCAACTGGCTTCTCCATGCGGTTGATAACCCGCATAACGGGCTGACATTCTGTGCCGGTTCGCTCAGCGCCGGATTGCATAACAACGTACCTTTGTTGGCACGTATGTTTGCACACCGCACTCATTTTGTACATTTGCGCAGTACCAATGCGTTTCCCAACGGAATTTTATAGAAGCATCTCATTTGGGAGGGCGTGCTCATGTGATAGAGTTGATCCGTATTTTTGAGAAAGAACGTCCGGGTGTCCTGATGCGTGTGGATCATGGGCGCATGATGCTGGATGATGCCGGCAAAGGATACAACCCGGGTTATTCGTTTCATGGCCGTATGATGGCCTTGGCTCAGATAGAAGGCATGATGGCGGTTATCAACGAGGAATCAAAACTTAAATCCTAGATTGACGTACATACTCACTTTATTGGCTCGGTTTGCATAGTTTAGTGATGCCTCTAAGGGTCCGAACATACTATCCAAACCGTAGCCTATACCACAGCCGAACATGGTATCCTGTTCCAACAGGTACCTCAGCTTGCTTGCACTCAGCGCATAATTCCCGTTAGCGTCAGATAATGCATACTTCCCATCCGTTGGCGGAATTTCATGCTTCCTATCAGTAACGCATTCTTTGTTAATTCCACATTGTTTATCCCGACAAATGGTAGTTGCTGTTGCAGGAAACGTCCTTGCACATCCCCCCCCATCGCATTGAGTTTGAGTAAGGAATATCTTTCCCTATCAGAAAACGTCCGTATATGGCAGGCAGTATGGAGAATCTGCGTGTAACGGGAATCACTCCTGGCAATAGCCTTTATGGCAGAGAAAGGAGCGTGGTCGTCATATTTGGTGAAATTATCCGTATAAAGTGCATAGGACGCTCGTGCTGATATGCCTTTGGTAGGGAAATATGCCTTGTCGAAAGTTTCGTAATGCATTTGTGCGAAATAGCTGAAGAAGTGTTCTGTTCCTACGTCAAAACCTTGGTTCCCTTCCTGGTATAGGAATTTGTCGTAGTCATATAATTCATACCTCAGCCCCACGGCAAAGCGTATGTTTTTGTACCAAACATCCGAAAAGGATAATTCTCCCAAATGATAGCGGTAGGTAGAGTTATGTGATTTATCTCCATGATGGTAAAAGTTTATATCATTGTATTGGAACATATATGCCAGTCCGATGTTCTTCAATGGAGCCGGTTCGAATCCATAATCTATGCGGGCGGCATAACGTTTGCCCAATCGTCCTGTCAGTGACAGCGTAGTGGGTACTTTTCCCCGGAAATTACTGGTGACATTAATGAGCAGACTGGCTGTTTCTTCCGAATCAAAACGGATTCCTACGTTCAGCTTATTCTCATATTTCTTGCTTAAAAGAAAATGGTTATAACCTCCGCCGGGGGCTTCGGGCAGATTGTAAGTGGCGCTGGAATATTCCAGATTGGAGCATAGTATGGCTGTTGCTTCTTCTATGCGGCGAAGGCTTATTTCGGAGTCTTCTTTCAAATCACAGCGCTTCAACAGCCACCGTTTGTCTTTTTCGTCCAATCCGTCAAAGGTGATTTCTTTTATATACACTTTGCGGTTGGGGGAGTACGGATAGCTGGGAAGGGGTTTCGGCATATAGGTACTGTCCAGCCCCAGTTCCTGCTTCAGCTTTATCAAGGAGTTTTTTTGTGCCAATGCCGCTTCTTCTCCCCGACGAATCAGTGTGTCCACCGCACTGGGGGTGAAACTGGCGGCAGAATACCCCTCCACATCCACCTTTATATATGTATCGGTTTCTTTCAGATTCTTTTTATAAAGTTCCAGTCCCATTAAATTGATGAGTTGCCCCAAGATACTGCCGGTGCTATTCAGTTCGTTGGCGGGTTTCAAGTCATTTTGAACATCCACTCCTATAATAATGTCCGCCCCCATGGCACGCGCTACATTTACAGGGTAGTTGTTTACCACACCTCCATCCACTAGAACCATACTGTCCAGCCGGACCGGAGTGAATACTCCCGGTATGGCCATACTGGCCCGCATGGCCGTAGCCAATACACCTTTGTGAAAATTTACCTCGTTGCCATTTACAATATTTTCGGAAACACAGGCGAAGGGAATAGGTAACTTGTTGAAATCGATGGAATCATGATATCCTACGGTCAGCTCACTGAACAGGTTTGCCGGTTCTGTCCCTTTATCAATCCTCCTACGGCTTGCGTTTTGGCATTTTACCGAATGGGGAAAATACATATTTTTCGGAAGCCTCCCGTTCCGCCATATTCTGTTCGCTGCGTGGTATTTTGTCACTCAGCAGAAAGGACCAATCCTGCCGGCGAACCATGCTATCCATCTGTTCGGGAGTATAACCGATGGAATAAAGTCCGCCTATAATGGAGCCCATACTGGTCCCTACCACGTAATCTATAGGGATACCCGCTTCTTCTATAACTTTCAAAGCACCTATATGTGCCATTCCTTTGGCTCCTCCGCCGCTGAGAACAACGCCCACTTTTTTTCGGGGCCCAGGTTGGGCCGTTGTGTGAACGGAGATACAAAGTAACCCTGCTGCTATTAACAGGGTCGGGAATTTTTTCATATACGTAATATTAAGCGTCCCACATAAAGTAGGACAGGTTTATACTAAAATTGATATAAAACCGAGTGGTTTGACAAAAGAAAGATTAGCATTCATGAAAACACAAATGCGGCTATTATACGATGACAAATAGCAACAGCTAAGAATTTAAAAGTTTCATACACGTGTACATAAGTCACAATCTTTGGCGCTTAGCTGTTGAGACCAATTTCATTTTCGGACTATGGTAATTCCAGTAAAAGTCGGCCTTTGGTCTGTATTGTTAATTGGGTGTTACTGCTTGTGGAACTTTAGTAAGCGAGACATTGTATCCAAGCTTTTTAAGTTCAGAAGACAAATATACCTTGCGTTTCTGCTCTATCTTGGATTGCATATATTGTGCTCCAAGTTCATGGTAACGGGACCCTGTACTCAGTATCAGATAAACGGATATCAACTGAGAATGTCCCACTGCAATCAAGGCACGTTTCTTCCTCTGCGGGCGCCTATACGATGGTATCTTTCACTAAAAACGTATTCTTTGTACGGGTCGCACCATGCGGCTTCTGTGATTACCGCCTTTACCTGTTTGTTTCCGTGAGTGATTCGTGCGCTTTTTTTTTACCCGCACTCTCGTTGTTGCCCGGAGAAAGACCGGCCCAGGACGAAAGATGCTTTTCAGAAGGGAAGTGGGACATGTCAAGACCTATCTCAGAAACCAGATCCTCTACAACCTTGGTGCTAAAACCGGGAATCTCCCTGAGAAGTTCAAGGACATTCTCGTACTTGGACAACAGTCTCTTTATACGTTCGGACAAATCATCAACCAAAGTCTGAGTCTGGTCTATATCCTTTCGGATCATCTGAAGAAGATAAATGTGATGCTCTTCAACAAAACCGGTACACGCCTCAAGCAATTCTTCAGGACTGGCTGACAGTTTACCGTGATAAACTGAATTTATATCATCAAGAGTAAGGACTTTACCTTCACAAAGCATATCAATAAGAGAAGTAGCTGTCGTACCGCTTGTATTACTTACTACACTTGAAAGCTTGATGTTGCAGTCTTCAAGAATACGCATCATACGGTTCTTCTCTGAAGCTATCTGCTGAATAAGCTTGTTCCGGTAACGCGTCAGGTCACGAAGCTGACGCGCCCTTGGGAGGAATATAGCTCGGTTTGAGAAGACCTGCCAGAAGAAGCTTGCAGATCCATTCGCTGTCCATCTTGTCTGTCTTGTGACCCGGAACATTCTTAATGTGACGGGCATTGACTATCCAAACATTGGGAATGGAATCTTCAAGAACCTTATAAACCGGCTTCCAGTAAACACCGGTACTCCATTCCCACATGCGTTACACCATTGGACAATAGCCATTCTTTCAATTCATTCAAAGAACTCGTGAAGGTTTTGAATGAGCGGGTCTCGCGTTGGATGCCTGCTCCGTCAATTGTCGCCACTACAACCTTCAGGTGGACGTCGATACCGCAAGCGCGCTGTATCAACTGAGGGAATGTCACTTCTGCCATAACTGATACATTTTAGGGTTACACTATACAAAGGTAACTTCAGCTTGACTATTTACATTCTCTTGGGCGTGATTTTTTATCTCATGGGAATTTCATTTTACTATAAATCTAGTTTAAGTTAAAAAACAAAAACAGTGCAAAGATGGTCTAATCTTTCAGCTTTCACAAGTGCTGATTGTCATAGATATTGGTCTATTTTGCTGCTGAGGTTTCAAAGATAGGGAATTGTACCGGAAAAAAGAATTTTGTATATCGCTTTTTTGTCGTACCTTTGTCTGTGTAACGAAAAAAAGTATGGATAATTTTGCAGCAATAGACTTCGAGACGGCAAATAATGAACGTACCAGCATATGTAGTGTAGGTGGTTATTGTGAGAAATGGTGAGATAGCCGACCGGTTCTACAGCCTCGTTCATCCCGAACCGGATTACTATTTGTATTGGAACACCCGTATTCATGGATTGACACAGGAAGATACTGCCCATGCTCCTGTTTTTTCGGAAGTATGGAAGCAGGTTGCCCCTAAAATAGAGGGGCTTCCGCTGGTTGCGCATAACAAAGCCTTTGATGAGGGGTGTTTGAAAGCCGTGTTCCGTACTTATTGTATGGATTATCCTGATTATGACTTTTATTGTACCTATCAGGCTTCCCGGAAGCTGAAAGGGTTGAGAAACCACCAGTTACATACGGTGGCCGGTTTTTTTGGTTTTGAATTGGAGAATCACCATCATGCGCTGGCTGATGCTGAGGCGTGTGCATGGATTGCCAGACAGATTCTGTGAGTTATAATTAAAGATTTATGATTTCTGAAACCCATGATACAAGAAGATACTTATAAAACCATTACCGACATTGCCGAAGGCATATATACGGAGAAACGGAGTAAATTTATAGCTATTGCCATTCCGGTACGTACCAGAGGAAATAAAAGCATCTTGACACGTATCAGAAGAAATATTACGATGCCCGCCATGTGTTACGCTTATATGCTGGGGCATGAAAGGAAGGATTTCAGGGCAAATGATAACGGAGAGCCTTCGGGTACTGCAGGAAAGCCTATTTTGGGGCAAATAAATTCCAATGAGCTGACGGATATCCTTATTATAGTGGTCCGTTACTTTGAGGTATAAAATTGGGAACCAGCGGACTGATTGTCGCTTACAAGGCCGCCGCTGCCGAAGCAATAGCTGCTGCTGATATAGTGGAAAGAACAGTGGATGAAGAAATCACCGTATCCTTTGAATATCCTTTTATGAATGATATCATGCGCATTGTGAAAGAAGACGAGCCTGCCATCTTGGAGCAATCATATGATATGGATTGCCTGATGAGGCTCCGGATACGTAAATCCATGATGGGAAAACTCCGTGCACGTCTAGAGAAGGTGGAAACTGCCCGTATTATTGAATAACTCTGTCGGTACGTCGATATTTTGGGGCCATATTCACTGCGTTCACAGCAGATGAGAAGAATACGGAATGTGACTGTAAAATGTATTCCCCATATCAAATGAAACATATTTGTAATATGGATGAAATATTACAGATATACCGAACCTATATCTTTGCAGCCGTAAACAAAGAAAGTCACATTAATAAAAATGAGAAATACACTTGTAGCGTCTGCTTTACAATGCTGAGTATTGCAACTGCTTCCGCACAGCTGACTATTCCTAAAGAATATCTGCCGGAAGTACATGGAACGATCCGCGGTAAATATGAACTTCAAACCACTAACGGAATGCAACGGTTCCAGGTACGTAACGCCCGTGTCAGTCTGGACGGGAAGGTTCTTCCGGTAATTGCTTATAAGGCTGAAATAGACTTGTCCGATGAGGGAAGCATCAAGATGCTGGATGCATATGCCCGCTTTGTCCCCAATGATACATGGAATGTCACACTAGGACAGATGCGTGTGCCTTTCACCATAGACGCTCATCGATCTCCCCACCAACAATATTTTGCCAATCGTTCGTTCATAGCCAAACAGGTGGGGAATGTGCGTGATGTGGGTGCTACCGGAGCTTTCTCTTTAAAGGAGGGACTGCCGTTGAAACTGGAAGGCGGACTGTTCAACGGCTCCGGACTCACCAATCAGAAAGAGTGGCACAACACGTTGAATTATTCTGTTAAGCTTCAATTGATGCCGTGGAAAAATTATAACTTGACTTTGAGTACCCAGAAAATACATCCCGATAAAATCAGCATTTATATGTATGATATCGGTACTTACTACGAGTTTGATAATTGGCATATAGAAGCCGAATACCTTTATAAAACTTATGCGAAAAACTCATTTGATGATGTACATGCTTTCAACGCCTTTGTCAATTACGACTTGTTTATCAAGAAAGGCCTGTTCCGGAAAATTTCATTTCTAGGACGTTATGACAGTATGGGAGATCATAGTAACGGTAATGCGGATGAAGATGGTAAGCTTTACATTACCGATTATTCCCGCCAGCGTGTGACTGGAGGTGTGACATTAAGCTTTGGAAAGGCTTTTCAAGCGGATTTGCGTCTTAATTACGAGAAATATTTCTATGATAAACTATCTTTGGCAAAAGAGTCCGAACAAGACAAGTTTGTGATGGAATTAATGGTACGGTTCTGAAAAGCAGGGGACACTCCTGCTTTTGCTGTTTGTCCTTCTTTTCTTTTCCTTTTCCATCCCTGCCTTTATTCCGGAACTCACCGGCATATCCGTGATATTTCTTCGGGTAACAGGCTTTTCCTCGACAGGCAGTGCGCCTTCTTCCGCCAAGGAGACAAGCCTATCCCCATCTCTCTTTCATCATATCTTCCAGTTTCAGCAGCTCATCCCTGTATTGTGCAGCTTCTATAAATTCCAGCTTCTTGGCAGCTTCCTGCATCAGTTTCCGGGTACGTTCTATCGTTTTCTCCATCTGTGGCTTGGTCATATACTGAACAATCGGGTCGGCAGCCGTTGTATCGGAAGATGGCTCGATGTATGCCTTGGGACCTTGAGTGGTTCCGGCAACTTCGTTGCTGTTGTTGCCCAACAAGGCAGCATTCCGCGCACGCTGTATCTGTTTGGGGGTGATTCCATGCTCTTCGTTATATGCCAGCTGTTTTCACGACGGCGGTTGGTTTCGTCTATCGTTTTTTTCATGCTGTCCGTCATGCGGTCTGCATACATGATTACTTTTCCATTGATATTGCGGGCGGCGCGTCCTGCTGTCTGGGTCAGCGAACGGTGGGAGCGGAGGAACCCTTCTTTGTCTGCATCCAGAATGGCGACCAAAGACACTTCAGGCAAGTCCAGACCTTCACGAAGCAAATTCACACCCACCAGTACATCATAAACGCCCTGACGTAATTCATCCATAATCTTGACGCGTTCTAAAGTGTCCACATCGCTGTGGATGTAGTTGCAGCGGATGTCATTGCGCAGCAGATATTCGGTCAATTCTTCTGCCATGCGTTTGGTAAGCGTGGTCACCAGTACACGTTCTTCTTTCTCGATACGTTGCTGTATCTCTTCCATCAGGTCGTCAATCTGATTCAGACTGGGGCGTACTTCAATTACCGGGTCCAGCAATCCGGTAGGACGGATAACCTGTTCAACGATAATGCCTTCACTTTCCACCAATTCATAATCGGCAGGTGTGGCACTGACATAAATCACTTGTTTGGCCAGTTCCTTGAACTCTTCAAATTTTAGAGGACGGTTGTCAAAAGCCGACTCCATCCGGAAACCATATTCCACCAAATTGGTTTTTCTGGCCCGGTCACCACCATACATGGCACGTATTTGCGGTACGCTGACATGGCTTTCGTCTATTACAATCAGGAAATCATCCGGAAAGAAGTCCAGCAGACAGTAAGGACGGGTACCTGCATTACGCCCGTCAAAGTAGCGGGAATAATTTTCTATGCCCGAACAATGCCCCAGTTCGCGAATCATCTCCATATCGTATGTCACGCGCTCATAGAGTCGTTTCGCCTCATACATTTTTCCTTCCTCCTCGAATTTGGCCACCTCTTTCGTCAAGTCGTCCTCAATCTGATGAATAGCTCTCAACTGGCTCTCTTTGGTGGTCATAAAAAGATTGGCCGGATAAATTTTGTATTCATCAAAGTTGCCAGACGGATTCCCGAAATAGGGTCTATCTCTTCAATGGCATCAATTTCATCGTCCCAAAACATAACCCGGAGGAGATTGTCGCTATATGCCAGGTAAATGTCTACCGTGTCCTTTTACGCGGAAGTTTCCGCGATTCAGTTCTATGTCGTTACGCACATACAGGCTGTCCACCAAGCGGCGTAAAAATACATTCCTGTCCAGCAGTTTGCCTTTTTTTATCTCGATTACGTTATTATAGAAATCCGACGGGTTCCCCATACCGTAGATGCAGGACACGGAAGACACCACCACCACGTCCTTCCGTCCCGACAGCAGGGCAGAGGTGGCAGCCAGCCGCAATTTGTCAATCTCTTCATTAATGGCCAGATCCTTTTCTATATAGGTGTCGCTGGACGGCAAGTATGCTTCCGGCTGGTAATAGTCATAATAAGATACATAGTATTCCACAGCATTATTGGGAAAGAAACTCTTGAACTCTCCGTATAACTGGGCTGCCAATGTTTTGTTATGGCTTAATATCAAGGTGGGCTTATTGATGTTTTTAATTACATTTGCAATCGTGAAAGTCTTGCCGGACCCGGTGACCCCCAATAAAGTTTGTGCGGGGACTCCTTCCAGCACCCCTTCGGTCAGCTGGGCGATAGCTTCCGGTTGGTCGCCGGTGGGTTGGTATTCGGAAATCAATTCAAAATTCATAATAGCATGTTTGGTTTAATGAGATGTAAAATACAGTTATTTCCTTAGATATTATCTATTCATCTCTAAAAAATAGACTCTTGTCGACTTTTTAGCATTTAAAAACATGGAAATATTGCATTATTCGGTGGAAAGGCGTAAATTTGCGCAATTATTTGAATAAGATGAAAAAATATATCATTATAGCTCTTGTCTCCGGTACGGTTCTAACGTCTTGTGGAGAGTATAACAAAGTTTTAAAAAGCACGGACTACGAATACAAGTACGAAGCGGCCAAAAGTTACTTTGGCAAAGGGCAGAATACTAAGGCGGCCACCATTCTGGAGGAATTGATTACCATCATGAAGGGAACGGATAAGGCTGAGGAATCACTTTATATGTTGGGTATGACCTACTATAATCAGGGTGACTTCATCACAGCTTCGCATTATTTCACCACTTATTATAATACTTATCCGCGTGGGGTCTATACGGAACAGGCCAGATATTTTTCAGGAAAAGCATTGTTCCTGGATACTCCGGAACCTCGTTTGGACCAGTCGAGCACCTATAAGGCTATTCAGGAGTTGCAGATGTTTATGGAATATTTCCCTACCAGTAGCCGTCGGCAGGATGCACAGCAAATGATTTTTGATTTGCAGGACAAGCTGGTGATGAAAGACTATCTGGCTGCGAAATTGTATTATGATTTGGGCTCTTATACAGGAAACAGTACTTATAGCACTACCGGTAACAACTATTTGTCTTGCATCGTTACCGCCCAGAATGCTTTGAAAGACTATCCCTATACCAAGATGCGCGAAGATCTTTCTATCCTGGTCTTGCGTGCCAAATATGATATGGCGAAAGCGAGCGTGGAGGAAAAGAAAGAAGAGCGTATGCGTGAAACGATAGATGAATATTATTCTTTCAAGAACGAGTTTCCCGACAGCAAGTATACTAAAGAAGTGGAGAGCATCTACAAGGATGCCAATAAGTACGTAAAAGAATTTAATGAATAAAACTAAATAAGAAATTATGGATTACAAAAAGACAAACGCTCCAAGTAATACTGTTACCCGTGACATGATGGATTTATGTGCAGACACAGGTAACATTTATGAAACTGTTGCTATCATTGGCAAACGTGCCAACCAGATTAGTGTTGAGATGAAGAATGATCTTTCAAAGAAATTGCAGGAGTTTGCCTCATACAACGATAACCTGGAAGAAGTCTTTGAAAATAGAGAGCAGATCGAAATCTCACGTTATTACGAAAAGCTTCCGAAACCGACATTGATCGCTGCTCAGGAATATGAAGAAGGCAAGGTTTATTTCCGTAATCCTGCTAAAGAAAAAGAGAAACTACAGTGATTTTTCATTTGGGGCTGTGCAAAAGGTCTTTACCGCAGGTTACGCAGATCGTTCTATTTTGAAACATGAGTCGTTTCGTGTGGAAACTGTATCAATCTGAGTAATCTGTGGTACATTTTGATGCACCTCACATTATATTAGCCCTGTTATGCTGAACGCAGTGAGGAATCTGATAACCATTCACTTTGTGTTTTCAGGTTTTTCACTGCGTTTAGAATGACGGGTTGTATGATTAAAATTAAAGAAACTATGATACAACGCATTCAATCTGTTTATTTACTTGTTGTTACCATTTTGATTATTATTTGCCTGTGTAGTCCCGTAGGCTCATACATAGGAAGTGATTATAGTGTTTCCGCTTTAACAAATCTGTGTCTTACTATGGCGGATGGTACTAAAGATTATGCTCCATGGGCCTTGTTTGTGATTTTGCTGGTTGTTGCGGTTCTTGCTTTCGGCACTATCTTCTTGTTCAAAAAACGCATGTTGCAAATCCGTCTGACTATTTTCAGCACCATTTTGTTGATCGGGTATTATGCCACATTGGTCACTTTTATTTTATGTTGAAAGAAGAGTCTATGACATTTTCTCCTTCATGGACTGTGTGTCTGCCGTTGGTTGCCATCATTTTGAATTGGCTTGCCATCCGCGCCATTGGTAAGGATGAGGTATTGGTTAAAGCATACGACCGTTTGAGATAAGCTGAGGGAATTATTATGTATGATATAAAAAGCCTGCAAGATTCATCTTGCAGGCTTTTGTATTATGAGAGAGAGTCCTTTTTTTATTTAGTAATATCTATCAGATAACTCAGCCGTATGCCTATGAATGAATGGGCTGATCTTTCGAAGAAATCTCTTTTCGAGTTCTTGTAAAAGTCGCTCAATCCCATGTAGTAACGTCCTTCCAGCAGGAAATGTCCGATACCGGTACTTACTTCCAGACCGGCGCCGGCTGTGATACCATAATCAAATTTATTCTCCACCTCTTTACCGTGTTCCGGTCTTGTTGTAGAAGTAGTCCAGTTTATCTTTTCGTTGTCACCCAGGAAAAAGCCGATTTGTGGTCCTGCATTGAAAAAGACCTTCACTCCCCGGTTCAATGCATCCTTGCCGAATGCCAGATGTGCCATGAAAGGGATTTCCAGATAATTCATGGTGCGGCTGTAAGAATTGCCGGAATCATCTTCTATCTTTTCGTCCCATCCGCGTTGTGAATAGTTTATTTCCATTTGCACGCCACACATCATCTTGAAATATTTCTCGGACATATATCTCATGGTAACCCCCATAGACATGGTGTTCAAGGTGTTCAGTTTGATTTTCGGGTTGAAGCTGACGGAACTCATGTTCAGACCACCATTGATGCCGACGGCAAAATTATGACGTTCTTCACCCAACTGTGCAGCTGCCGGCAATGCAAAGAGCAATGCCAGTACAAGCAGCCCGAAGTTCTTATACTTTTTCATACGTAAATATTAAGCGTCCTACACATAAAGTAGGACAGGTTTATACTAAATTGATATAAAACCGAGTGGTTTGACAAAAGAAAGATTAGCATTCATGAAAACACAAATGCGGCTATTATACGATGACAAATAGCAACAGCTAAGAATTTAAAAGTTTCATACACGTGTACATAAGTCACAATCTTTGGCGCTTAGCTGTTGAGACCAATTTCATTTTCGGACTATGGTAATTCCAGTAAAAGTCGGCCTTTGGTCTGTATTGTTAATTGGGTGTTACTGCTTGTGGAACTTTAGTAAGCGAGACATTGTATCAAGCTTTTAAGTTCACAAGACAAATATACCTTGCGTTTCTGCTCTATCTTGGATTGCATATATTGTGCTCCAAGTTCATGGTAACGGGACCCTGTACTCAGTATCAGATAAACGGATATCAACTGAGAATGTCCCACTGCAATCAAGGCACGTTTCTTTCCTCTGCGGGCGCCTATACGATGGTATCTTTCACTAAAAACGTATTCTTTGTACGGGTGCGCTTCATGCGGCTTCGCCTTTACCTGTTTGTTTCCGTGAGTGATTCGTGCGCTTTTTACCCGCACTCGTTGTTGCCCGGAGAAAGACCGGCCTGGACGAAAGATGCTTTTCAGAAGGGAAGTGGGACATGTCCAGACCTATCTCAGAAACCAGATCCTCTACAACCTTGGTGCTAAAACCGGGAATCTCCTGAGAAGTTCAAGGACATTCTCGTACTTGGACAACAGTCTCTTTATACGTTCGGACAAATCATCAACCAAAGTCTGAGTCTGGTCTATATCCTTTCGGATCATCTGAAGAAGATAAATGTGATGCTCTTCAACAAAACCGGTACACGCCTCAAGCAATTCTTCAGGACTGGCTGACAGTTTACCGTGATAAACTGAATTTATATCATCAAGAGTAAGGACTTTACCTTCACAAAGCATATCAATAAGAGAAGTAGCTGTCGTACCGCTTGTATTACTTACTACACTTGAAAGCTTGATGTTGCAGCAAGAATACGCATCATACGGTTCTTCTCTGAAGCTATCTGCTGAATAAGCTTGTTCCGGTAACGCGTCAGGTCACGAAGCTGACGCGCCCTTTGGGAGGAATATAGCTCGGTTTGAGAAGACCTGCCAGAAGAAGCTTGCAGATCCATTCTGTCCATCTTGTCTGTCTTGTGACCCGGAACATTCTTAATGTGACGGGCATTGATATCAAACATTGGGAATGGAATCTTCAAGAACCTTATAAACCGGCTTCCAGTAAACACCGGTACTCTCCATTCCCACATGCGTTACACCATTGGACAATAGCCATTCTTTCAATTCATTCAAAGAACTCGTGAAGGTTTTGAATGAGCGGGTCTCGCGTTGGATGCCTGCTCCGTCAATTGTCGCCACTACAACCTTCAGGTGGACGTCGATACCGCAAGCGCTGTATCAACTGAGGAATGTCACTTCTGCCATAACTGATACATTTTAGGGTTACACTATACAAAGGTAACTTCAGCTTGACTATTTACATTCTCTTGGGCGTGATTTTTTATCTCATGGGAATTTCATTATTCAAAATCAAGTTTAATCAGTTCAAAGTCCTTGGTAAAATGAACGAAGAACACTTTACGATTGATAAATCCACCCCAGTTGTTTACGCGTTCAAATTTAAATCCGGTCTGGATAGGTGACAGCCACCTTGTCCAGTTTGTCTTCCAGTTTGTTGCCGTATTGGGACAGGCCCTTCAGGAAGAAATATCCTGTATCGAATCCCAGCATACCATATTTAGGGAATGAGTTGAGCATATCCTTGCTGTACCATTTGCGGTAAGCCGATGAGAACTGAACGGCTTCCGGAAATAAATTGTTTGTGTAAAACGAAGAATAGAAATAGGTGTCCAGTTCATAGAAACTGGCCAGATGGTCGTTGGTATAGGTCTGCCATTCCGGATAGCCGAATAACTGCATACGGTAGTCGGGATTGTCACGGGAGGTCACAATCAGTTGTGGTAACAGTTTTATCAATGCCACGTTGGTGCCGGAAGTCGGGATGAATACATTATCCATACTATGGTTCATCGCGCCTTTCAATGATTCCGGAGTAATATTTTCCCTTTTAATTCGGTAAAAGGAATGCGTTTGGTTTTAACCTCTTTCAGTCCTTTTATAAAATCCATCACCATCTTCTCGTGAAGATAACATTGGCGGTTGTGTGCGGGTAAAATGCTCGTAAACTTCCGAGTACAGATAAGATTGGGGAGTATTTATCTGATAGATGGCGGGATTGCTGAAAACTTCATTCCCTTTGGAGGTAAAAGGTACTACCAGCCGGATATTGTTTTCTTGGCGATTCCGCAACCGGTTTCACTGGTCGGGATAAGCCGGGCCGAAGATAATATCCATGCTCTTCCACTTCTATCCAGAATGTTCTTGATGGAAGAAGTATTGTTATGGGTATCGAGTACAGGTCGATGGATACTTTTTCCTTCAAGCTGTCTACTGCCATCAGGAAGCCTTCATAGTATTCCACCATACGTGTCTGTCACGGTTGCCCTTGCCGTCTGTCATGAATGGCAGATTACGGCAGCTTTGATGGTAGATATTTTGCGCCTCCTTCTCTTGCTTTCATTAAACAGCTGGTCCGTGGGGATTACGGCAGGCGTATTATCCACAGGCGTTTCAGTCTTTGTATCCTTAGGATATGGAATACAAAGGAACCTTCCTTTTTTCAGTTTTTCGGTACGCAGTTCAGGATTGGCGGCAATCAGTTCGGCTTCTGTGATGCCATACAGGCGGCTGATGCTGAATATCGTTTCCTTGCGTTCCACTTTATGCATATCCTGCAATTGGGTTTCAGTGGGTGGAAGTGGTGACCGGTCATAGTCTGTGCGGCTTTCACCTCGTTCATGATTATCTCTGTCCGTCACCTTGGCGGGAATTACGATAACCTGTCCGATACGGAAATTCTCCGCGCTCAGTCCGGGATTTGCCTGGCAGATGCGTTGTGCGGTTACTCCATAGCGTTGTGTCAGCTTGTACAAGGTTTCACCCGACTGGATGGTATGGAACATCCTGTTCCGTTCCGATGTTCTTTGTGGAATCTTCGTTTCACCGGTTTTAATTTTCTGGTCGCTGCCGGGGTTCATTTTAACGATATCACCGGTAGTGACATTATACATGCTGGCTATGGAATAAAGACTTTGCCCGGTAATGGTGCAGGAAATAGCCGGAAGACTGTGTTTGAGCCATCATTCCGGTGCCTGGCAGACAAGGCTGCGATAAGATATAATGCTCGAATAAATTTCATTTGCAGTGTGTTGATTAAACTGAGTGGCAAAAGTACAAAAAAAACTGTTTTATTCACATTATATAGAAAGAATAGAAAATATTATTTTTAATTAAATATTTCGTCGGGAAGCATTAATTTTGCAAAGATTACGCAGAGTAAGAAGATTATGAGTGAAGAAAAAGAACTGATTAATGTATACGGTGCCCGTGTACATAACTTGAAAGATATAGATGTTGAAATTCCACGGAACAGCCTGACGGTGATAACCGGATTGAGCGGAAGCGGTAAATCGTCTTTGGCATTCGATACCATCTTCGCCGAAGGGCAGCGGAGATACATTGAGACCTTTTCGCATATGCCCGTAATTTCCGGGAGGGTTGGAGCGCCCGGATGTGGATAAGATTACAGGACTCAGCCCGGTAATTTCCATCGAACAGAAAACGACAAACAAGAATCCCCGCTCTACCGTGGGAACTACGACAGAGATATACGATTATCTCCGTTTGCTCTATGCCCGTGCAGGAGTTGCTTATTCTTATCTTTCGGGAGAGAAAATGGTGAAATATACCGAGGAACAGATCATCGGTCTGATTCACCGGGATTATCAGGGTAAGAAGATATTCATGCTTGCCCCGTTGGTACGTACCCGCAAGGCATTACAAAGAACTTTTCGAGCAAGTGCGCAAGAAAGGTTATCTGTATGTCCGCGTGGACGGCGAGGTGCGCGAGATTGTACACGGCATGAAGCTGGACCGTTATAAAAATCATGATATAGAAGTTGTGATAGATAAGTTGGTCGTATCGGAAAAGGATGACAAACGGCTGAAACAGAGCGTTGCCACTGCCATGCAGCAGGGTGAGGGGCTGATTATGATTCATGACGCCGATACCCGGGAGGTGCGCCATTACAGTAAGCGGTTGATGTGTCCTGTTACCGGACTGTTTATAAAGAACCTGCCCTCATAATTTCTCGTTTAACTCCTCCAGGGAGCCTGCCCCCGTTGTAAGGGGCTGGGGTATGTGAATCTGATTGATGTGGACAAAGTGATTCCCGACAGGAATCTTTCCATTCACGAAGGAGCCATCGCCTTTGGGCAAATATAAAAATGCCATGATTTTCTGGCAGATAGAGGCCCTGCTTGAAAATATAGATTTTACGATCAAGACACCAGTCAAGGATATGCCGGATGATGCGATAGACGAAATACTCTATGGCTCGGATGAGCGTATCAAGATAAAGAGCACCTTGATTCATACCTCTTCCGATTACTTTGTAACTTATGAAGGGATTGTGAAGTACATCCAGATGATGCAGGAGAAAGATGCACGGCCACTGCCCAGAAGTGGGCGGAACAGTTTGCCAAGACTGATGTCTGTCCCGAATGCAAGGGCGCGCGCCTGAACAAGGAGGCGTTGCATTTCCGTATCCACGACAAGAACATCTATGAACTGGCAAGCATGGATATCAACGAACTGTATGACTGGCTGCAACAGGTCGATCCTTTCTGGAAGACAAGCGCGCATGATTGCCGCCGAGATTTTGAAGGAGATCCGTACCCGTCTTAAGTTTCTGTTGGATGTGGGACTGGATTATCTTTCACTGAACCGCACCTCGGTATCCCTTTCGGGAGGCGAGAGCCAGCGCATCCGTCTGGCAACTCAAATCGGCTCCCAGCTGGTGAACGTGCTTTATATTCTGGATGAACCGAGTATCGGATTGCACCAACGGGACAATCTCCGCCTTATCAACTCCTTGAAGAAGTTGCGTGACACAGGTAACTCTGTCATCGTGGTGGAGCATGACAAGGATATGATGCTGGCGGCAGACTATGTGGTTGATATGGGACCGAAGGCAGGCCGTTTGGGTGGGGAAGTAGTATTTCAAGGAACTCCGAAACAAATGCTTCAGACAGAAACACTTACCTCTAAGTACTTAAACGGACAGATGAAGATAGAGATACCGGCCGAACGCCGCCCCGGTAACGGGAAATCCTTATGGCTGAGAGGGGCGAAGGGAAACAACCTGAAGAATGTGGATGTGGAATTTCCTTTGGGAAAACTCATTTGCGTCACAGGGTGTCCGGCAGTGGCAAATCCACGCTGATAAACGATACCTTGCAGCCCATCCTGTCACAGCATTTCTACTGTTCTTTGCAGGAACCTCTGCCCTATGACAGTGTGGAGGGACTGGACTATATAGATAAGGTGGTGAATGTGGACCAGTCGCCGCTGGGCAGGACACCGCGTTCCAATCCGGCCACCTATACAGGAGTATTCTCGGATATCCGGAATCTGTTTGTCGGTCTGCCCGAAGCGAAGATCCGTGGCTATAAGCCGGGGCGTTTCTCGTTCAATGTAACCGGAGGACGCTGCGAGGCTTGCGGCGGTAACGGATACAAGACTATCGAAATGAATTTCCTGCCCGATGTGCTGGTACCTTGCGAGGTTTGTCACGGTAAACGATATAACCGCGAGACGCTGGAAGTGCGCTATAAGGGTAAATCCATAGCCGATGTACTGACATGACCATCAATCGTGCTGTAGAGTTCTTTGAGAATGTGCCTCAGATTCTGAATAAAATCAAAGTGCTGCAAGAGGTGGGGTTAGGATATATTAAACTGGGACAGCCCTCCACCACCTTGTCGGGCGGAGAGAGCCAGCGTGTGAAACTGGCTACGGAACTGTCCAAGCGTGATACCGGCAAAACAATGTATATTCTGGATGAGCCTACTACCGGGCTTCATTTCGAAGATATCCGTGTGCTGATGAATGTACTGAACAAACTGGTGGAGAAAGGCAATACCGTTCTGGTTATCGAACATAACCGGACGTGATCAAACTGGCGGATTACATCATCGATATGGGTCCCGAAGGCGGAAGGGGCGGAGGACAGGTGCTTGCTGCCGGAACTCCTGAGGAAGTGGCCGGAAGCAAGAAAGGATATACCCCGAAATTTATAAAAGAAGAATTGGAAAATTAACCGGCATACCAGCAATGAAAGAGAAAATAGCTAAAACCAACGTAGCCCGTCTGCTTGATAAGGCCAAGATAGCATACGAGCTTATTCCATACGAAGTAGACGAGAACGACCTCAGCGCTGTTCACGTTGCCGCCAGTTTGGGCGAGAACATAGAACAAGTCTTCAAGACTTTGGTGCTTCATGGGGATAAATCCGGATATTTTGTCTGTGTCATACCCGGCGAGCACGAGGTGGATTTAAAAATGGCGGCAAAAGTCTCAGGTAACAAGAAATGCGACCTGATTCCCATGAAAGAGCTGCTTCCCCTGACAGGATATATCCGGGGAGGATGTTCTCCCATCGGCATGAAAAAGCATTTCCCCACCTATATACACGAGACTTGCACCGCATTCCCGTACATTTATATCAGTGCCGGTATCCGCGGATTACAGATAAAAATAGCGGCCGATGACCTGATAAAAGAAACGAAAGCAGAGATTTGTTCCCTTTTCACCGAATAAATATGCCAAAAAGAGTCACATTTGTGGCTCTTTTTTTTTCAGATAGACTAAAAGTTATATCTTTGCATTTGGAAGTTACGAAAAGAGTGTAATTTATTGGAAATGAGCGTAGGCTAATTACTCTTGATAGTAATAGGTTACGATTTAGTTAGTTATCTACTGCATTATCCTTCTGCGCGTTGCGTAACCTTCAAAGAACTCTTCGTATGCAAAAGTAGCTATTTAATCCGAGATTTTGATATAAACTCCCGTTTTTATCCCTCATTCATAAGAATTTTCCGTAAAGGTATTGTCCGTCGGCACACCATTGCCCAAAACGAGTTTGGAACAAACGTGCCGACTACCGCATAGCCGGAGAAAAAGGCACAGCCTCACGCCTAAACGATGTTTAGACTGATGATGCTGTGCCTCTTTCTTTTTGCGCCTATGCCAAGAGGTGCTTTTACGGGGTTTCAAATGATTTTTCTTTTTCGCTGTCTCTTTGCCGGAAGCGGAAAGTGAATGCAGAGTGTGTCAGCCTGCCCCATGAATGAAACAGGCGCCCACACAGCCGGACAAACCGAAGAATGATTGTTGCCACCCGGCTGAACAAGTTCCGTCGGATCGGAAACAATCATACTTCCTTTGTTGTGGTTTGCCCTTTCACGCTTCCGGTGATGTCTTTTTCTTTGGTGATTCTTTTTTACGGATTTTCCCCTGAAGTTTTTTCTACCCAATCTGCCTCTGTTTTCGTTTACCTCCATTTTGCGCCTTTCAGTGAGCCGCATCAGTCAGTCATTTTCGTTCTGGGCGCAAAGGTAATTCCGGGATTGACGGGAAAGCAAGGTCAAGCCCCCTGTTTTCGGTAAAAATCTCCAGCCCTGCGGGTAGTATTTTGACCGGAAAACCTTGTATTCCCTAATCCCTACCTTTTCAAGCACCCGAAACGAAAACGACCGATGCGACAGAAAGACGCATAAAAAAAATGTCGGATAAACGAGAGGCAGATAAGATAGTTTGAAACTCAACTCCCTCAGCTCTTGAATCCGCATAAAAAACAAAAAAATCAAAAACAGCGAAGATATGACAGCAACGGCAAATTTCAGACAAGTGGCGCAATACATCGGGTTGGCGATATGCGGCTTGATGATGCGCACCGCCTTCGGGGTGTTCGGCATCCTTTGGGGCATCATCAGAGAGATTGTAAACGGAGTGTTCCGAGTGGCGATAGGTGTAATCGTGGCTATCCTTTCCACCATTGCCTACTTCGGCTTCATCCTTTGGTTACCGACATGGCAAAGAAGAAACAGCAAGACGGTAGCGCAGCAGTGCAGATATTACGAGGTGGACAACATCTTCGTGTATATGGTGGAAACGTACATCAACGGCAATTTTAGCACTTTCCGAAGATTGTACCACGAACTGAACAAGGACGCACGGAGGGACTTCATGGACTTCCTTCTTAGCGAGGTAGAGCCGACCTATTGGAGAGAGATACTTAAACAGACAATCTAAAAACGACAGCGATATGAAAGGAACAGACCATTTCAAAAGAACGATACAAATGTATCTGGAACAGCGGGCTGAGGAAGATACGCTCTTTGCGAAGAAGTACCGCAACCCTGCCAAAAACATAGACGAGTGCGTGACCCACATTCTGAACTATGTGCAGAAAAGCGGTTGCAGCGGCTTCACGGACGGAGAGATATTTGGGCAAGCCATCCACTACTATGAGGAAAACGAGATAGAGGTGGGCAAACCTATGGCGTGCCAAGTGGTGGTGAACCATGTTGTGGAACTCACAGAAGAGGAAAAGGCGGAGGCACGTCAGAATGCAGTCCGCAGATACCAAGAGGAGGAACTCCGCAAGTTGCAGAACCGCAACAGACCGTCAGCGAGAAAAGAAAACCACCCCCAACCCTCATTATTTGATTTAGGCTTATGAAACCGAAGACCAAGATACAGAAAGAGGTGGCAAGACTTTCAGCCAACCTCCGCCCCATATCAACGACACAAATTGAATGGGCATACCGCCACTGCGTTGAACATATCGGCTACCGCACCAAGAAAGGGAACATTACCTGCTCCGACTGCGGTCACGAGTGGCACAGCGACAGCGCACTGTGCGACACCCTTGAAGGCTGCACCTGCCCCCAATGCCATGCCAAACTCAAAGTGCAGGACACACGCAAACGTATCTACAAGGAAACGCAGTATTTCAGCGTGATAACCACCTGCAAAGGCTATCAGGTAATCCGTGTGATGCAGGTCAGATGCGAGAGCAGGAAAGGCGAGCCGATGCACTTCTACTGCCACGAGGTTGTGCAGCGTTGGATTTCACCCGACGGTAAGGTTACAGACATGGCGTTGCTCCGTGGCTTCACATTCTATTACTGCGATGTATGGGCATTGTGCAGCGCGATGGAGATAAGACCGCACAACAGCCTATACGATGATGTTGTGGCAAGAAGCTGTGCATATCCCAAGATGAGGGTATTACCCCAACTCAGACGCAATGGCTTCAAGGGCGATTTCCACGGCATTTCCCCCGTGCGTCTTTTCAAAGCCTTGCTTTCAGACCCAAGAATTGAAACCCTTATGAAAGGCGGTGAGATTGAGGTTATGAAACACTTTCTTTTCAATGCCCGTACTGCCGATGAATGCTGGACATCATATCTGATTGCCAAGCGTCACAAGTATCGGATAGACAACTTCTCCATGTGGTGCGACTATCTGCGTATGCTCAACAAAAACTCGGTCAAGACCTCCGCAACCCGAAGAACATCTGCCCCGAAGATTTCATGGCGGCACACGACAACGCAACCCGAAAGATTGAAACCATACACGAGAAGGAACGAGCCGAGCAACGCCGCCGCTGGGAGATTGAAAGGCGTGAGCGTGAGCAACAGCGGCAACTCCAACGAAAGAAAGATGCGGAGGATTTCATCGCCAACAAATCCAAATTCTTCGGATTGGTAATCACGGACGAGGAAATAATCATCAAGGTGCTTGAAAGCATAGACGAGTATTACAGCGAGGGCAAGGCACAGAACATCTGCGTGTTCGGCAGTGAATACTACAAGAAAGCCGACACCCTCATACTCTCGGCAAGGATTGGCGGTGAGATAATTGAAACCGTAGAGGTGGATTTGCGGACACTCAAGGTGGTGCAGTGCCACGGCAAGTACAACCAAGACACCGAATACCACGAACGTATCATAGACATTGTGAACAAGAACGCCAACCTTATCCGTGAGCGGATGAAAGTGGCATAGCATAAACCCTAAAACAACATTGATATGGAAGTAAGAATTGAAAGTATGATTTGTGTGTGGGATGATGCAATCCCCACGATGTTCATTGAATTTGTAAACCTCCTCACTCTCACAACGAGTGAGGAGGGATTGAGAAAAAGTGTGAAGGAGTTTGCCGAGAAGCACGAACTTGACAAGTTTTTCCTTTACGGCTTCGGCTCACATGTAGCTAACACCATTTCTACCTGCATCAACGCTACACGAGCAACCCCGAAATGGTGATGAAGAACAGAGTTCTGTCAGTACATTTTTAATCATATAAAAAGCAACATTATGGCAACACGAATGACCATCAACGGAGTAAGCACCTGTACGGAAGCAGGTACGGAGAAATATGAGCGTTTCCAATCGGGTATCGGCAGACGCAGGCGGACACTTGTGCAGTACGACTACCGCCATACGGACGGAGAACTGTTCGCTTGTGTCAAACCCACATTGGACGAGTGCCGAACCGCAAGGAACAAGTGGCTGAACGCAAAGCAGGGAAAGGAGGGCAACCGATGAACACGACCTATCAAACGCTGATAGTCAAATTCAGCGAACCTATCACGACATTGGACGGTATCTTTGACGATACCGGAGCGTGGGGAACGGACACCCTCAAGGGGTGGATAGATGATTACGAAAGCACACGTTTCACCGCCACCGACAGCCATACGGCAGTCATCACGAGCGAGTATAATATGGAGTGGCTGCAACGGCAGACACCCCATTGCCGAGATGCGAGAATTTTGAACGAGTTGGCGGTGTCCGCACCGCCAACACTTAAAACCCTAAAAACAACGGATATGATAGCCAAGACGATATTACAGCAGATAGGCGGAAGAAGATTTACCGCCATGACGGGCAGCCGTGATTTCATCGACATGGGCAACGGCTTACGGATGAGCCTTACACGGAACAAGACAAGTGCCAACCGCCTTGACATCATCTATGATGCGGGGGGCAGACCTCTACAATATGCGGTTCTACCGCAGGACATTCAGCAAAAAGACTTTCGAGTGCAAGGAAAAGGACATTGCCGTACACGAGGGCATCTATTTTGATATGCTGGAAGAAATGTTCACGATGGTGACGGGACTTTACACACGCTTTTGAGTGGCGGCGGCGAGAGCCGCCCTACTTTCTTTCGGTGAGCATGATGGCGGACAAAGAAAGTAGCAAAGAAACCTCTGTCCAATCTGCGATAACTAAAAAATCCGCAAGTAAAACTTGCGGAGGCTATATATTGGGTCGTTATTTTTTGGTGGAGGGGAATGATAATCTCGAACCGTTGAACTACACATTTCTGCTTCGTCTCCATTTCCCCCAACGATTTGATACGTTCAATCATTTTTGTTATTCCTTTCTGAATTTTCCTAAATACTTTCTTCATAATTTCGCTATACTTTTTATGGTTAATAACTATGTTTTGTATTGCTCTCACAACACTTACAACTTGAAGTGTTATTTGGAAACCGATAGGCAAAAATGGCTCAACGATGTCAATTAACGAGAAAATCCTACGATAATCTATCAAGTGATAGAGCAAAAGACGTGCCAAGTTAAATATGGCACGTCTTTTGCCAGTTTTGTCAGTCCTTTTATGGGATATACAACAGCGCAAACTCCGCCTTTCTCCGTTTGAGCAGCATGGCGTGGCGTTTTCCTTTGTAGTTGCAGAAGGCTATATACTCACGGTAGATGTTCCTGTCACCAGCTTCCAGCTTCTTGATTAAGGTGCTTTTGGGGATTGTTTTGCTGCCTAACAGCTTCGCCGGTCCCACATTGTAAGCTAACGTGCCAAGCAAAATCGAATCAACCCCGAATTTACGGAACATGGCGACAAATTTGCGCAGGTCTTTCCGCAAAGTTCATCCGCATCCCGTTTTGTCATGGTTCGTGCCGAATACTTCTCGTTTGGCAAAAGTTTGTGACCCCAACCGACGTATGGGTAGTGTTTTTCTGAGTGCCAGCCTTCAAAGTAGCGGCAGCATAAAAAAGCACGTTCCATAAGCGGCAGCCGGTAGATTGCCGCCTGCCCGTCCGTTCCCTCTTGGCGGCTGATCCGTGCGGACACGGAACAGACCGCCAGAAGTGAACAGAGCATTGTCATGAATACACGCATCATTTCAGCAAGGGTCTGAAGTTACCGATGGAAATGGCGGTAAGACCGTCATCCTTGATATTGCGGTTGTTGAAGTCAAATTCCAATTCGTATGAATTTTTGAAATTGTCCTCCACCACCACGATGAAATTATGCGCTTCGTCACCCTCCGCCGTGTAGTACAGGCGGAACTTTTCGTTCTCCAGCAGGTAGCGGTCGTTGGGCAGGAAGGTGATGCCGTTATCCATTTTGAGCGAGCCTTCCCCCTCGAACTGGAAATAGCGGATGGTATAAAGCGTACCCGCGAAGTCGCCCTCCTTTTTCAGTTCACAGCGGATTTCCACTGTCTGCCCCTTTGTTACCTTATTCGGCACGGGCATGACCTCCACCGTGAAGGGATAGGACTGCTGGATGTCCATGTCGTCGTCACACGACACAAGGGTGAATGACACAGCGACTATCAGGCATAACGCCACTGCCTTAAAGATGTTGGTTCTCTTGTTTCTGTTGTTCTGTATGTTCATTTTTCTTCGATTTTAGATGGTTGTTTTTCTGTTTTTTCGTTGTCAGTTGCAGGTACTCGTTCAAGTCCTTGCAACCGTCATAGAGGGAGGAACGGTCGGTGACACGCTCCCCATATCGCTTGGTGAGTGCGGCAAGCGTTCGCCGTCCGGCTTCGTCACGGTCGAGGAAACAGCCGATGCGCCCGTAGCCCTCCAGCATCCCCGTCGCCTTCTCCACGTTGGCGACAGAGTTCAGCACAAGACAGTCAGCGTTACCGGTTACGCCAAGCGTCACAGCAGAGAAAGTCCATGAAGCCCTCGAACACGAGGTACTCGTCAGCCGGGATGTCATTCGCCTTTACCAGTGATACAGACTTCGGAGGTATGCAACCCTTGAAATATCGGCTTCTGACTTCATAGCCACCCGCCATGTTCGGAAAGCCAACGGCAAAATACCGTTTCCCACGCACACCGTAGTTCAAGCGGCAGCAGTGACGGGATGCGATGGCGTAAGGGATGCCCCGTTCCTCTAAATACTCCGTCAGCAGTGAGCGGAGCAGCGGAGCGACCTCCACATCCTCAAAAACGGATTCGGTCGGCTTCGAGAGATAGACGGGCTTTTCCCATCCGGCAACCGTCATATTGGCGGCTTCCGCTATGAACTTCGCTTGCTTCATGAAGTCATCGCTTTGCAGAAACTCCCCGGCAAGCGTGAAGATGTCGCCGCCCTTGCCCAAACCGAAGTCGTACCAGAGCTGTTTCGCCACGTTCACACGGAAAGAGGGTGTGCGCTCGCCCCTGTACGGGGCGATATACCACAGCTCGTTACCGCTACTTCTGACAGGCTCATACCCCAACCGTGCGAGGAAGTCCGCAAGCGGCATCTGTCTGACAGCATCTATTTCCGTCCGTTCCATGCCCGTGTCAGTTGATGATGAACTTGATGCCGACCCCGAACTGCGTGTGGAACTTCCGTGTGTCGCCACCCCACAGGCAACGCTCACGCAGATTGGCAAGTAGGGCGATACGGTCTGCCACGTAGCACTCCACATCGAGCGTCAGCGCACCGCCGTAGATAAAGGCGTCCCGGTCGTGCAGCGTGGAGCCGTCATGCAGCACTTTCTTCCCCAATTCACAGACTCATATCCGGCGAGAGCCGAAGCCCCGGCATAGACGAACACGATTTTTCGGGCGTCCGACAGTATCTTGAAGTAATAGCCGCCCTCCGCCGTGAACTGCGCCACGGGTATCTTGGTGTCCTTATAGAGGTTGTTCTTCAGGAGGTATTCGCCACCGAACACCCACTTGTTCCCCTTTTTCGTGTAAGTGGAGAGTGCCGCCCCGAAACTGTACCCGCCACCCTTGCCGCCGGGATTGAAGCCGTCCGCCATGTCCGCCCTCACCTCGATGCCCTGCATCTTCGGCAGACACCGTTGGCGTGCGCCTGCCCCGTAAAAGGGCAAGCGACGCGATGATTATTGCGATGTACTTTCTCATGGTCAGCGCACTTGAAGTTCATTGATGGTACCCGCGCGTACCAAATCCTCGTTCTCAATCACGAAGGACTGGTGACGGCCGCCGTTCTTCTCGTTTAATTCCACCACGAGGCACTTGTCATCGGGGATGGTGAACTTCGCCATCGTGAAGACTGTGCGCTCGCTCTTTTTGCCCGGCACGAGTGTGGCGTAGTTCTGCGCACGGAGCGGCAGAATAATCTGCTCCTGCACGGCAGTACGCTTTGCCATCTTCTTGTCCACGATTTTCCAAGTGATGTAGTCCACATCGAAAGGCACGTTGCTCTGGTTCTTTATCTCCGTGTGGAAATAGAGCAAGCCGTTGTGCGTGTAGATGCCTTTCAACTGGTATTGGATGCCGAAACGCTTGCAGCCGATATGCTTCACCTCGCGCTTGTTCTGCTTGTGGATGGACTTCATGATAAGGCGCACCAGCATCGGGCTTTCGCTGCCCAGCTCTTTCAGATAGATTTCCTGCGCGTTGTTCGGGCGGTTCACCGTGCTGCCGTCATGGATGAAGTCGCACATCTCCACGTTGAGCAACAGCGGTTCGGCGGCGTACTTCACGTTGAAGGTGTAGAAACTGCCGTCTTCCGTGATGACGGACATATTCGTTTCGTTGGGGAAATTCCGTACCGTAGCCTTCACACGGATGACGTTCTCCGCTCCGTCGGCTTTCCGGCAATCAGGTCGGGCGAGCCTAAATCGACATAGCGCACCTCCGCCGGAAAATGACGTGGACGGTCTTGTCGTAGGTCACTTCCAGACCGTGCGGCGGTATCATGCGGTCGAAGGCCAGCTTGCGCGACAGCCCGTGATACAGGTCGCCGTCCGCCTCCTTCTGCGGATAGACCTCCTTCGTCAAGGTCGGCTGTTCATTACTTCCGTTGTTCTGTTCAACGGTTACATTCTCCTGCGCGTTGGCAGTTGCGATGCCCATAGCGAGGGCAAACATGATGATTACTTTTCTCATTACTTTGGATTTTAGTGGTAATTTTATTGTTTTCAATATTTTTCTTGGTAAAGCATGACCCTGTACCCGGCTTTCAGATGCACCTTGACGGTGCGCATCTTCTTGGCGATGTACTGGCTCGTGCCTTGTATCAGCCCCTTGCCCAAATCGGAGGCGAGCTGTGCCCCGGCATTGGTGGAGATGTTGATGCTGCTCCCCAATGAGCCGCCCATGTTGGCGGCAACCTCCCTGACGGCGTTCATCTCCATCGAGTTTGGGATGAAGATACCGGGCTGTCCGTCCGTGTCATAGACCGCAAGCTCCACCGGGATAATCGTGCCATCGTATTCCAGCGAGGTGACCTCGATGTCGAGCCGCTCACCCTGTATCTTGCCCGTGCCGACCACCACTGCATTGCCGTGGGATAATCCTGCCCGCCACCGCCATAGGCTCCAGCAGGCGCAACCTTACCGTCTGTCCGTCCATCACACCATGCGCACCATGCACACACGCCGGTATGGTGTTCCGGTCCGATACCTCTGTAGTGCCGACAGCCGTGTTGAACCCCCGGTTGCGTTCCTGCGAGAAGGTGGCGACAAACTCCGCGTTGCTCATGGGCTGTGAGAGTGAAGAAACTACTTGATGCTCCACCTGTCTGATAGGCATTGCCTTGTTCTTCTTCCCTTTCTGCACGGTAGTTGGCTCTGCCCCCTGTTCCGGCTTTCCTCCGTTCTGACCGCCCATGTACTTTGCCGCCAGCTCATAGGACTTCTCCATAAGTGCCACCTGTTCGTCCATAGATGAAGTCCTGCCTCTTTTCGCTTTCCAGTTCCGATTCCAGCGAGGCGATGCGCTCCAACAGCTCATCCATCTCGGCATTGTCGTTCTTCGGCTGTTCGTAGAAGTTGCCGAGGGTGGCGTTCAGGTCACGGTAGGCGGCAGCGGAGGATTGGATAGTCTGCGGTGTGGCAGGCTGTGCCTTTTCCTCCTTGCCGCCCGGATTGGCGAGGTCGAAGTCCGTCCCGTCCTCCGTTCCAGCTATCTCGCGGTCGAACATGTCGCCCAGCTGCCCGATGGCACGGTTGCGGCTCTCCAGACGCTCCTCCATCTCCCCATGCTCGTAGGCTTTCAGTTTGTCGCCGATAATCTGCTTGTTCGCCTTGTCAGCGTCGGGCATCTCGGTGTTGTATCCGTCCGTTCCCGGCTGTTGCTCCTTGCCGGAGGACGGGGCGAATATCAGCCACATCGCCCCGATGAACACCAGCACCATAGCGGGCAACACGATCATCTTCTGCCGTTTCAGCCGTTGCGCCTCTGTCAGCGGTTCGCGCTCCTTTTTCGGCTTTCCCGTGTCGGGAGCGGTTTTGTTCTCTTTCATCGGTTCATTCTTCGTCTGTTCCATATAAATAAGGTGTTAAGTGATTGTCTGTTTCCGCCGGGGTCGGCAGTTCCACCCGTCCGGCGTGTCCGTTTCCATGCGTGAGCCATCGTTTCTGCCGATGTCATAGATGGCTCTGCCGAAGGTGTAGAGGGCAAGCACCGTGAAGGCGGCGAGCATCCCCAGCACGATGCGGCGGCGTGTTTCCGGCGGCAAGCCGTCCAGATACCCTTTGAGCCTTGCCACCAGCCGTTTCCGTTTGTCGGAGTTTCCAATACATGCCCCACATTGATTTTCTGATACTTTTCATGTCCTGTTACCGTTTGATTGTCTGTAAATCCTTGTTCTCAATGATGGTGAAGCCCTCGATGGTGAAGCCATTGGGGTTGTCGTCCGACCGCGATGCGTTCAGCAGGCGGCAGGTGGTCACGAGGCTGCGCTCGGTGACGTTGCTCTGCCGGATGATTTTCTGCGTGGCGTAGGTCACGGCACGGTAGGGATAGGCGTTGAAGTCGCACACCACGCTGTCCACCTTCAGCACTTGGTTGATGTTCCCGGCGATGATGCGGTTGTAGTACCCTTCTCCGCGAAGTCCGAATAATAGTGGTACACGCTCTTGTCCGCCAGCAGCAAGGCACGTTTCACGTTGTGTTCAATTGCGCTCTTTTTCGGGCGACAGCGTGAAGAACAGCTCGTGGAAGCGGCGCACATGCTCCCGCGCCTCCGCCGGGCGGTTCTGCGACAAGTCCTGCGACAAGGCGAGCATCAGGCTCTTGCCGTTGTCCAGCACATAGATTTTCTCCCGTTGCTTCTCCGCGAAACGGTAGGAGTTCCACACTCCACACCGTCACCACGGCGCACAGCGAAAGGAAGACGATACCGAACAGGCGTATCTGCCTGAACGATGATTCGATGTTTCTGAGTGACTTAAATTCCATTTATATTTTCCAATTTATGATTGCACATTGATTATTTCAGCAATTTGCCGGCACGTCCGACTGCGTTTCCTGCGGCTGCACCCGCCACGCTGCCCGCCATGCTTCCGGCTCGTCCCGCCATCTGGTTCACGTTGCGACCGTAACCGCCCATGCCTCCGGCTTGGATAATCCAGCCGGCAACGGTGGGAATGGTGAAGTAGCCGATGATGCCGATGCAGAGGAACACGATGTACACCCCGTCGCTCGAATCCAGCGAGAAGTTCGGGTCTGTCTGCATCCGCTCGATGTCGCTTTGCAGCATCAGCACCTGTATCTTCGCCAGTATGGTGCTGAACATGTCCGACACCGGCAGCCACAGATATACCTGTATGTAGCGGCATATCCACTGCGTGAGCGTGTTTTGAAACCGTCCCACACCGATATGGCGAAGGCTATCGGACCGAGTATCGCCAGCACCACGAGGAAGAAGGTGCGGACGGTGTCTATCACGAGGGCGGCGGCTTGGAACAGCAGTTCCAGTATCTCGCGGAAGAAGTCGCGGATGCTCTTCTTCATGTTGTACATTCCCGGTCGATATACATTCCCGCCATCGTCACCATGTCGGAGGGCGACCAGCCGAGTTCCTCCAGTTGCTTGTCAAATTCCTCGTTGGACACGAGGTAGGCGGTTTCGGGGTTGCGTACCATCGCCTCGTATTCCAGCTTGTCCTTCTGCTCCCGGTATCGGTTCATGTCCAGCGTTTCCGCCTCCAGCATCTTTGCCGTGCCCTGTACGACGGGTGAGAGGATGCTGTTTATCGTGCCCAGCACCACAGTCGGGAAGAACATGATGCACAGACCGATGGCAAAAGGGCGGAGCATCGGGAATACGTCTATCGGTTCGGCTCTCGCCAGCGACTGCCATACCCGGTAGGCGACGTAGAACAGCGCACCCAGCCCGGCGATGCCTTTCGCCACACCCGCCATGTCCCCACATAGCGGCATCATCTGCTCATAAAGTGAGCGTAAAATCTGATGAAGGTTATCGAACTCCATAGGCTTACCAGTATCTTTCGTTCATGTTCCCGTACAGCCCCATGATGCGGTCGAGGTCGTTCTTTTTCTTCGCACGCAGATAACTCACGGAGATGTTCTTGTTGGTGTAATAGCTCACAAGGTTGCGGTAACGCTTCATTTTGGAGTAGCAGCGTTCCACCACGTCCATGCGCTCCTTGTCGGTCATGGAGAGCGTGGTGATGTTCACCACATTCTTCAGTTCCGTCAACACTTCGTTGCTCTCTTCCAGCAGTTTCGTGTAACCGAAAGCGATTGCCGACAGCTCTTCTGGTCTGAAATTTCCATCACGGAGCATCCTTTGGAAACTGTTTACATAAATGTCGGTGATGTCGCCTACCATCAGGATGGTCTGCTGCACCTTGCGGGCGTCCTTGACGAGATTGTTCACCGATTTGAGGGCATCGTAATACTTTTTGCCCTGCTGATAGATTTTCACCGTTTCCTGAAGTAGGCTAAGTTCCCAACGCCTTTCCATATTGCTATGGGAGGTTTTCGGAAGCTCGCCCCCAAACCGGACGTACACGTCTCCGCGTATCCGGCTTTCTACTAACATTATCAGTCTAATTTGTTCCATAATGAATCATTTTATGACAGTTTTCGCAAAGAGCAAGGGTTTTCCGTCTTCTTGCAATCATCAATTTTCCCAGTTCTCTTTCCCTGAAAGGTCTCCGAGTTTATTGATATGGTGCATTTGATAGCTCCCGTTGCTCCGCACAATTCACATTTTCCTGCTTTTAATCGGTCTATAAGACTTGTTCGGCAGGCATACATCATAAGGTTGGGTTGCTTGTCTATTTCCGATTGTTTAGTCGGGACTTTGCGGCTGAACCCATCATGGTATAGTGTTCGTTCCTTTTCTTTGCCGTTTTGAGCTTGAATCTGACTGTAAACAGTCCATTCTTTTTGTATTTCCTCAAAATCACAGGTACTCGTGAGCGGTACTTGTGGGCAAAGGTTTTATACATACTGTATTCGAGTATGTATTTGAACGATTGCAGCTCATAGCAGTTATTCGCAAGTGAATAGTAGTTTACAAAACCTCTTATCATGCTATTATAGCGGTCGAGGATTTCAAGGTCGTCATTGAAGACCAGTACGGATTTTGATTTGGGTTTCCACTGCTCTCTGCCGTTGTGGATTTTAATCTCAATCATACGTTCTTCAAGTAACTTATTCTTGATAGTGTTTTACCAATCATAAGTCTTACTCTCTTGTTGAAAGCCCTACGCATTACTCCGTTTATACTCCTGCGAGTGGTGTTGGATGATGTTACATCTATCTCATATCCGAGAAATTTGGCTGCCTTTGAAGTATGGGTTATGAGGGTTTCTCCTCTGACAGTTCAAGAGCAAGTTTATCAGCAAGGAAAGTTTTGACATCCTCTTTAATATGTCTTGCATCTTCTTTACTGCCGATTATCCCAATCAGAAAATCATCGGCGTATCTCACATATTTGAGACGTTTGTAACCTGCATCCATTTCGTCACTGCTTGGAATAAGCATGCTTTGGGCTTTGTTCTCTTTGTAACTCTTAATCAATTCGGCACGTTCAGCTTCATTGACCGTCTTTTAAGCTTGTGAACAATCCAGCGTCTTTTGTACCCAAGAGAACAAGAGGCTTGATTTCGTTTTCTGTTCTTTCCCTTGTCGAAGTCTTGGATGTATTCTTTCATATACTTATCCAATTTGTCGAGGTATATGTTTGCCAACAATGGGCTTACTATCCCCTTGTGGAGTACCGCTATAAGTTCTATGAAATTTCCAATCTTCGATGTAACCTGCTTTCAACAGCTTGCGGATTAGGCGGATAAAACGGTCATCGGCAATACGCTCTTTCAGAATGTTAATCAATACATCATGGTTGATGTTATCGAAAAATCCTTTGATGTCGCCTTCAACAAACCATTTAGCTCCGCAAAATGTATTTTGAATTTGAGCCAATGCAGTATGACAACTCCGATTAGGTCTGAATCCATGAGAGGTATATTCAAATTGCCCCTCATAAATTGCTTCCAAAATCATCCTCACCACTTCTTGCACTAACTTGTCATTCGCTGACGGTATTCCCAATGGACGTTTCTTTCCATTCTTTTAGGGATATATACCCTGCGTGCAGGTTGGGGCTGATAACTTTCATCTTTCAATGAATCTATCAGCTTTTCAATACGAGGCAGGCTCATTGCATCGGTAGTCGTACCGTCAACGCCCGCTGTCATACCGCCTTTATTAGCGCTAATGCGTTGATAGGCGATATAAAACATCTCCTCGTTGAACAGAATACGGTAAAGTCTTTCAAACTGGTAGTTTGACGCTTTGCTATGTTCTGCCAGACTGCTTAATACTCTTTCAGGATTCTCATAATGTCTCTCACATTTTCCGTTTATTGTATTAAAATGTTAGCTGCCACCCTTTGCCATGTACAAGGCTTTCCCTTGCTCGGACTACTGCGGTGGCTCCGTTGCCATGTCGGATATTCAGAGGTCTGCACCTCATAGCCTTTTGTGAGGCATTCCGATTTAGGCAATCCCCGTTTACTCAATAAGTAACTTTGCATTGATAGATTGTCGGATATGACTTCCGTCCTTTTCGCTTACTGCGATTGTGCCGTAACAAGTTCTTGCTTCTGCTACACAACTTCCATATCAGAAGTGCTACGGTGCAACGAGTTCAGTTACCTTACGTTGCAGTTTGATCACTTACCACTTGACTATGATTCAAACAATTCGGTTTTATCCTCATATCTATCATTTTCATCACGCCATTCAGTCGCAGTTTGGTAACTAACTGACTTATGACTTATCCCGACATGCTACACTCCCTGTCCAGTTTCCCTTTCAGATAAGTCGGGTGATGATAGGTTTCAAAGAACACTTACCTAATAGCTTGCAATAGCTACCTTTACCTATTCAGCCTATACGGGCGCACAGTTGCTCACCATGTTCGTGGCGGTCTTGGAGGTATGGATGATGTTTTTGGAGGCATTGATGATACCCTGCGCCAGATTGCCCGGATCGCTTACGACCCACTGTGCGCTTGCCCTGCCTGCGAAAAGCAGGCACAGGCAGATAATCATTGTTATTCTTGTTCTCATGTTACTTTGGATTTTAGTGGTTGTTATTCTTCTGTCGGGTGTCCCGGCTGCGGTTTCACCCGCACATAGTCGCCGCCCGGCGAGAAGGTCAGCACGTCCGTGGCCTCGTTGTAGGACACGTCGATGCGGAAGCCGGTGTTCATGAACAGGTTGCCGTTCTCCTCCTGCAAGAGATAGGTTTCCGGTTTCAGCTTGCGGCGCAGACCGCTCCGGCGGAACACCGTCACCTTGTAGGCTTCGCCCTCCTTGTAGATAAGCACGTCGGGCTTCCCCTCCACGCTCTCCCAGTTCCCGCACAGCATATCACGGAGGTTGTCGGCCACGTCGCAGGATTGCAGCATCATGACCGCCAATCCGATCAGACACTTGCTGACTTGCAGCATTTTCACTTTCTGTAAACTCATACGCGTTTTTTTTTGGTTGATACATTCTGTTTTTTAGTTATTCCTTGTTTCTCCGCTTCTCGGCAAGTTGCCGGATGGCGGCTTCGATGTCGCCGCCCAACTTCTCCGCCAGACGGTAAACCTCCACTTTCTTCCGTTTCCTCGGTGGTGTACGCGTAGGCTAAGTACCCAGCGCCTTGTCATATTTCTATGATAGGTTTCCGGGCACTCGCCCCCGAACCGGACTTACAAGTCTCCCTGTATCCGGCTCTCCACTAATTAATTCAGTCTGATCCGTCGGTCGGGGTCTATCTTTGCATGACATTTCGAGCAGACCGCCAGCGTTTTGCGCCGCCGTGCGATCATGTTCTTCTCCCAATCGGACTTACCTTTCAGGTCTTTGAGTTTGCGGACATGGTGCATTTCGAGTTTGTCCGTAGCACCGCATAATTCGCAGACTTGAGTTTCAGCCTTTCCATTAGGCTGTTACGACCGCCCGTTATTGTAACTGTCCGCGGGATAGTGTCGCATGAGGTAGCCCCTGCGATTTTTGCGTTTGAAACCGTCGTGATAGAATGATTGGTAGAGCGTTTTACCCTTACTGTTCTCATATGCCACTTTGAACGTCCTGTCCTTTTGTACTGGAATAGGATTTTCTTTACAGACGACTTGTACTTTCTTGCGAAAGTCTTGTACATGCTGTATGACATGATGTGATAGAAAGAGTTGATGGCCGGACTGTTATTGGCTATCGAGTAGTAGTTGTAAAATCCCGGATCTCGGCGTTGAACTGGCTGACTATTTCCAAGTCATCCAAATCGATCATGTACGTTCTGACGATGGATTTCCATATCTCTTTACCGTTTTCAACCGCTATTCTCGCAGCTTTATAGTCAAAGAGTTTCTTTCGCATCGTTTCGTAATTCAGATACAGTACCGGAACGTGTCCGAGCGAACGGATTGTTTTGCCGTTAATATCCTTGCGTAAATCGTTGCTCCTACGGATAAAAATGTCGAATCCGAGGAACTTGGCGGGTTTCTGTGCGTTGGTTATCAGAGTCTTCTCATCTGACAGTTCCAGTTTAAGAGCCTCTTTCAAATAGTTCTTAATGTCCTCTTTTACTGTTTTGCAGTCTTCCAGACTACCAATAACCCCAATCAGAAAATCGTCAGCATACCGCACATATTTCAATCGTTTGATACTGCTGTCCATTTCATTACGCGCGGGAACTTGTTCTTCCCGAAGCCGCTTGATTTCAGCGGCCATCTGTTCTCTTACCTTTTCATCTTTCTCATTTTTCAGTTTCTTAGCCAGCCGGTATCTCCGCTGCTCGTAGAGCTTGTACTGAGCGTTGCCTTTCCGTATTTCCCCTTGTTGAACCGATTGATGTATTCCCGGATGTACTTGTCGAACTTGTCGAGGTAGATATTCGCCAATATAGGACTGACGATACCGCCCTGCGGTGTCCCGCTGTACGTTCTGTGAAACACCCAATCTTCGATGTATCCGGCGTTAAGGAATTTGCGGATAAGCCGTAGAAATCTCTCGTCGGCGATGCGTTCCCGCAGGATGCCTATCAACACATCATGATCGATGTTGTCGTAGAACCCTTTGATGTCGCCCTCGATGAACCATTTCACGGCTGTGAATGACTTCTGTATGCTGATAAGTGCGGTATGGCAACTACGCCCGGGCCGAAACCCGTGTGAGGTATGCTCAAAACTGCCCTCGTAGATAGCTTCCAGTATCATTCTCACCACTTCCTGCACCAACTTGTCGTTGAATGAGGGGATGCCAAGCGGACGTTTCTTGCCGTTTTCTTCGGTATGTACGCCCTTTTGACGGAGCTGGTTGATAAGTCTCGTTTTTCAGACTTTCAATCAGTTGCTCAATGCGTTCAATGCTCATTCCACTGACGGTTTTACCGTCAGTTCCTGCTGTCATGTTGCCCGGTTTTGCGTAAATGCGCTCGTAGGCCACATAAAACATTTCCGCATTAAACAGCACTCTATACAGCCGCTCAAACTTGTAGTTTGAATTACCGCTGTGTTTAGACAGACTGTTTAACACATTCTTTGATTTCATGTCTCACACATTTTCCGTTAAATTGTTAAACTTAATTAGCTGTTCCCTTCGCCATGTACAGGGCGTTACCCTGCTCGGACTACTATGGGAACTCCGTTGCCATGCCGGATATTCATAGGTCTACACCTAATAGCCTTGCGGCGTTCCGGTTTAGGCAATCCCCGTTTAGGAACTTGACAACTGTTTGGCGCGATAGATTGTCGGATACGACTTTCGTCCTTTACTGCTTATGGCAGTTGCCCTGCGGTCAGTTCATGCTACGCCTGCTATCTCTCATCAGTGTAGTACCGCAGTGTGACGTATATAACTATCTTCCGTCACCGCCCAAGGATACGACTGCTCGGACTATCGTTCAACCAATGCAGGCTTTATCCTTATATCTATCGTTTTAACTTGCCATTCAGTCGCAGCCTGATAGTTGGCTGACTTATGGCTTTACCGACATGCTGCACTCCCTGTCCGGTTTCCCTTTCAGATAAGTCGGTTGTTAATGGGCCTATAAACTCACGCCCAGTCGCTTGCCACAGCGACATTTGTCAAATCCTTACGGGCGCACCAGATACTCTTCTGCACTGACCTCGGTGGCATAGACCGCCGATTGTGTGCCACCCAAGCCTATCCACACCTCCTTGTAGAGCCGTGAAGGATTGTTCGCCATGTTGATGGAGAGTATCTGTCCCTTCTCCTTTTCCGTCAGTCCGAGCAACGCCTGTATTTGGTCGAACTTGTTCATATATTTCCTTTGGTCAAGCAGGATTTTACAATCCGAGTTGTTGATGATGCTCTCCTTGACCACGGGAGAGGAAATGATGTCGTCCACCTCCTGCGTCACCACGATTGCCTCGCCGTAATACTTTCTGACGGTCTTGTACATATAGCGCAGGTATTCAGCCATGTTCGCTGAAGAGAGAGCCTTCCAAGCCTCTTCCACAATAAGTTGTTTCCGTACCCCTTTCAGACGCCGCATCTTGTTGATGAAGGCTTCCATGATGATGATGGTCACGACGGGGAACAGTTCGCGGTTTTCCTTAATCGAATCTATCTCGAAGACAATGAACCGCTTGCCGAGCAGGTCGATGTTCTCCGTGGAGTTGAGCAGGAAGTCGTAGCGTCCGCCCCGGTAATACTGCCGCATGGTGGTGAGCATGTTGTCGATGTTGAAGTCGGACTTCTCCACCTTGATGTCACGCTCAGCCAGTTCCTTGCGGTAGTCGTCACGCATATACTCGTAGAAGGTGTTGAACGACGGCACGATGCTACGGTCAGATTGGATACGCTCAATATAGGCACTCACGGCACTGCCCAGTTCGCCGCTCTCCGTCTTCGTCACCTTGTCGTCCTCCGATTTCCAGAGCGTAAGAAGCAGGGTCTTGATGCTGTCCTTCTTCTCTACGTCGAAGATGTAGTCATCGGTGTAGAACGGGTTGAACGATATGGGCTTCTCTTCCGTGTAGGTGAAATACACGCCGTCCGCCCCGTCTGTCTTGCGCCGGATCATGCCGCACAAGCCCTGATAGGAGTTTCCCGTGTCCACCAGCACCACATGCGCGCCTTGCTCATAATATTGCCGCACCAAGTGGTTCATGAAGAACGACTTGCCGCTGCCCGAAGGACCCAGCACGAACTTGTTGCGGTTCGTGGTGATGCCCCGCTTCATCGGAAGGTCGCTGATGTCGAGGTGCAGCGGTTTCCCCGTGAGCCTGTCCACCATCTTGATGCCGAAGGGCGAGAGCGAAGAGCGGTAGTTGGTTTCCTCTGTGAACAGGCACACCGCCTGTTCGATGAAAGTGTGGAAACTCTCTTCCGCCGGGAAGTCCGCCGCATTGCCGGGTATCGCCGCCCAGTAGAGTGTCGGGCAGTCGATGGTGTTGTGGCGCGGCACGCATTCCATGCTTGCCAACTGGCTGCCCACGTCGTTCCTGATATGCTTCAGTTCCTCCGCATCGTCGCTCCACGCCATGACGTTGAAGTGTGCCCGTACCGAGGTCAGTCCGTAGGAATGGGCTTCGTTCAGGTACTGGTCTATCCACTCGCGGTTGATGCTGTTGCTCCTTGAATAGCGAGATAGTGACTGCATATTACGGGCGGACTTCTCGAACTTCTGCAAGGCTTCCTCGCTGTTGTCTATCAGCACATACTGGTTGTAGATATGGTTGCAGGAGAGCAGAAGCCCCACCGGGGAGGCGAATGACAGTCGGCAGTCACTCCGGTCAGTGGAGAGCTTCTCGTAACGGGTATCTGTCGCCACCTTGCCCGGCAGGTCTTCCGCATCGGAGAGGGTGTGCAGGCACAGGCGGTTGTCGCCGATGCGCATCTCCCTTGCCGAAAGTTCGATGTCCTGCAAGGTGATGTCACCTTCCGGCATGAGCGAGAAGTAGCGTTCTACCAGCCCCGCCTTACCCTCCGTCCCCACAATCTCGTCGGTGGAGAGGCGGCGCAACCTGACAAGCCCGCTGTCGTTCATGATACGCTCGAACTGTTCGCAGGCTTCCATGAACTTGGTCGTGGTTTCCCTGTCCAGCTCCTTCGGGATGATATGTCCCCGGCACAGCGTGCTGAAGTTGCTCTGCATCCGGTTACGCTCCTTTGTCGTCTTGGTCAGGTAAAGATAACAGGTGTGTTTCAGGTACGGACGCTCGTTGAAGTGACGCTCGAAGCTTCGTGAGAGGAAAGCTCATGTCGTCCTTCTGAAGCTCCGGCTTGTAGCGTTCCTTGATGAACCAGTCCTGTTTGTGGACGACGGAGTAGTCCGGCAGCACCTTGATCGCCTTGCACCAGCAGCCGTGTATCGCCTCGTACTCCGCGCCCGTCACGGTGTAAAGCTCCGGCAGCTCCACCTCGAAAGCCACCGTGATGTCGGCGTCCTTTGAGATGATGCAGCCATGCTCCACCGCAAGAAGCGGGAACTTGTTTTCCAGTGTTGTCATTTTTGATGTATTCCTCATGTCGTTTCTTCCTTTCGTTGTCGTTTGAACAGACGGGTTATCCGCCGCCGGTTGATCAGGTATCGGGGATGGCTCCGTGCCGCTCCCAGTTTCATCAGCCCGTGTTCGCCGTACCGGGCGTTCAGCGCGAAGGTCTGCCATACAAGGAGGGAGGACGATGCCGCGCCAAAGCCGATACATACCCACTGGTCGATGCCGACCATGTAGAGGATGACGAACAGGACGAAGAGAGCCAGCAGACCTCCGCAGAAGATGAAGAGGTACTGTGCCTTCAAGCCCTTGAACTCTACCGGACGGCCGATACCCTTGTTGATTGGGTATTCAGCCATACATTATTTATTAAAGGAAGAATGAGCGCAGGATGGTGGCGGCAACAATCAGGAAGATGCACGCGCCGAACCACGAGGCGGCTGTCTTGCTGGTGTCGGGGTCGCCCGATGAAAACTTGCCGTACACTTTTACGCCCCCGATAAGCCCGACGACCGCACCGATGGCGTATATCAGTTTAGTTCCGGGGTCGAAATAAGAACTCACCATAGAGGTGGCTTCGTTGATGCCCGCGATGCCGTTTCCCTGTGCGAAAGCAGAGGCGGTTGCGGCGATGACAAGTGCCGCGGAGAGGATTGCTTTTCTGTTTTTCAAGATGTTCTTGTTCATAAACTGTTCTTGTTTTTTGCCGTCAAAAGGGTGGATGGTCCTTTGTCGGGCGGTTGATACTTTGTTTCTTTACTTTGGTTTTAGTGGATGCCCGTTTGTTTCCACGGACGTGGGCGTGTCCGTTGCGGATGGGGATGCGCCTTGCGTTTCCTCGCCGCGTGGGTTGATGTCATTCTTTCATGTTCATTTCTTTTATTGTTGTCATACATAGTTGCGAATGTCGAACTCCTCGATGTTGTCCGGCACGACGAACTCCTTTTCAGATTTCTTCAGCCGAATCTCGATAAGCCCCTTGATGCGGATGCCTATCTCCGAAGAGCCTTCCATCATTTTCTCGTACAACTCCGTGCCCTCCATGTCGGTGAACACCTTGGCCGCCTTTTCACGTTGCGCCTGCGTTGCATCCGGGTTCTTTGGCGGTCTTGCAGGCGTCGTCGATCTCGTCAAAGCTGCTGCCCGAAGCCCGTGGCGTGTCCGAAGCGTCCTCTTCCGGTTCGTCGTCCCCGTATCCCAGTTCCTCCGGCGGTATGCTCGTGAAGGTCTCATCGAGTTTTCCTCCGGGACTTGTGCCGGGCGGGATGCGTTTCCCGTTTTTCCGTCGTCAAAAGTAGCCTCTTCATCCGACAGCTCAATGCCTTTTTCAAAGTGGCGGCTTCTTGCGTCGGTATGGCAGCGGTTGTCCGGGTGGATGCCATTTTGAAACGGCTCTTGCCGATGATGTCCCCCTTTGCCGTGGGAACTTCCTCGTGTGCCGCTATGCGTTTAGCCTCATTCCCGTCCAGTGACCGCCATAATCCGGCTATGCCCTTGAAGAAGCGGACAAGCCGCGTTTCCATGATGCGCTCGTAAAGGAGCAGGAACAGGAACCATAGGTTGCAGCCGACCGATACCGCCAGCAGAATGTCTGTCATACTGATTGTTTCATTCATATACTTCCGGTTTTAATTAGAATACTGAATTGTAATTCCGGGCGTAAAGGCTCTTTATGGCGTCCTCGCACTGGTTGAAGTGGTGCGTCAGCACATGGTCGATGTAGGCGGACAGCGTAAGCCGGTCATGCCCGATTACACGGGTGATGCGCATGATACGCTCGTGGTACTCCGGGCGCACATACGCCATCTTGCCCTCCCGCGCCTTTACTTCGGGGTCGCGGATAAACAGACGCTCATAGTCCTTCTCGCTGCATTTGCCGCTTACCGGGACGAGCGACAGTATTTCCACGCTCGCCTTCACTTGGGCAAGCATGCCTCCGCAGTCCTGCTGCGGTCTTTTTTCATTCGGTGTCATTTCTTTTTCCATTTTCAAATCAGATCTTCACGTTGTTTCTTGTACAGTTCGTTGATTCTCTCCTTGTGCTGTTCCAGATGCTGGCGCAGCACGGTATCCACATAGCCGCCCACGGAGATTTCCCCTCCGGCGATATCGTTCACTATTCTGAGGATTTTGCCGTGTACGTCGCGGCTGATATAGACGCACTGGCGGGTCTTTATCTCGTTGCGGCGCAGGAACAGCTCGTTATAGTCCTCGTCCTGCCTTTTCCGGCGACCGCCTTCCCTCTGCGCTTTTTCCCGTGTTACGGGTTGCACAGGAGATGGTTCCGGTACGGCGGTGTCATCTTCGGTCGGTGCGGTTGCGGGGACTTCCTGCGCCGGACGCAGTGTCCCGTCCTGAGTGCGCCGCCCAATGGATGCCAACAGCAGTTCCTCGTCGATGCCTTCCGTGTTCACTTTCCTGCTGCCCATGCTCACTGCGGTCTGATGATGTCGCTTATCTCTTCGGAAAACTCACGGATGCCGCTTCCTTTCAGCAGTGCCGTGTCCATCGGGAAGATAGTGGAGCGGAAAACGCTCCTGCGCTCTTCCGATAGGTCGCGGCGGAACTTCTTGCTGTCGGGCAGGCGGGTGGAAAGCACCGGAAAGCCCATTTCGGCTATCACTTCTTCGTAGATGCCGTACAGGTCGTTCCTCTCCCTGCCGTCCACCATCGTCCAGAACAGATAAAGCCCCTTTGTTTTCGCCTGCCCGGTCGTCATCAGCCTGTCGCGGAACATCGTGACGAATTTCAGGGTACTCCACGACAAAGCGATCGGCACTAAGGGGCGTGAAGATGTAGTCCATCTGCGATAGCGTCTTTATCACGCCGTTGCTCCGGAGTGTTCCCGGCATGTCGAAGAAAACCACGTCGGGCTTCATGACCTCGGCGGCGATCATCCTTTCCGCATCGTCGAGGGCGTTCACCGCGTTGCTCTTGATGACCGGATAGGCGTTCTTCTTTATCTTGCGGAAATGGTCGCACGCGAGAGCCTTGAAGTAGATGCTCCCGCCGATGAGTGCCGTCTCATGTTCGCGCAGACCGTGGATGCTGTGCTGCGGATCATCGCAGTCAACGACGGCGACATTGTAGCCCTTCACGTTGTGGAGGTAGCTGGCGGCGAGTGCCGTGACGGTGGATTTGCCAATGCCACCTTTCTGTGTTGCGAATGCAACGAAGATTTCTTTACTCATGGTTCTATTCAGTTTAATTGTTGATGATTTGTTTTCTGTTTCCATACGGATTTGGCTGTCGCACCATCCGCTTCCGTGACTACACACGCAGGCGGGTCGTCGCGTATCCGGTTCTGCGGTGAAGCGGTGCGGCGGACAAGTGATGAATGACGACATTGCGTCATGAAGTCATTGAATCCATACGTCATCGGATTGTCGGACAACCGGGTTTCCGACGGTTCGGGTATCCGTTTCGGCAAGTGTCCGCCGAAGCGGTTGTCCGGGTATTTGAATGTTCCTTTCCTCATATCTTCAAACCGTTCGTTTCTTGAATCATGCTGCAAATAAACAAGTATATTTTTGAACCTGTATCACTTCTCCAGCAAGTGGCGGCATGTTGCGCCGGTTGGCAGCCATTGACCGGGTCAAGCATCTGTCCATTACCGCTTTAAGGGCGTAACTTTGCACCCGGACGGCAGGGTTCGCCGATGGCGTGCGGGCCGGAGTCCTGAAAGGTATTTTCCCAATCCGTCCCCTGACGGATTTTTATGTTCACCTGAACATAGCAAGATGTCTTTTCAGCCGCTCAAAATGATTTGAGCATCCCGGAAAAGCACTTGCCCTTTAGGCGGGCTTTCCCTCCGAAGTCGGAAAGCCTTTCAGAACTGCGGTGCCGTGAACAGAAGCGGCGGCTTATGCCGTCAATCCGCTAAATCCAAAGTGATATGAAAGAGAAAAGGAAAAGCAAAGCAGGGAGAAATCCCAAACTTGATCCGGCGGTGTACCGGTACACCGTCCGTTTCAACGAGGAGGAACACAACCGTTTCCTCGCCATGTTCGGAAAATCGGGTGTCTATGCACGGTCGGTTTTCCTCAAAGCGCACTTCTTCGGGCAACCGTTCAAGGTGCTGAAGGTGGACAAGACGCTGGTGGACTACTACACCAAGCTGTCGGATTTTCACGCGCAGTTCCGCGCCGTGGGTACGAATTACAACCAAGTCGTGAAGGAATTGAGGCTGCATTTTTCCGAGAAAAAGGCGATGGCGTTGCTCTACAAGCTGGAGCAACACACCGTCGAACTCGTGAAACTGAGCCGTCAGATTGTGGAATTGTCGAGAGAAATGGAAGCAAAATGGTCGCAAAAATCAGTGTAGGAAACTCGTTGTACGGCGCGATTGCCTACAACGGGGAGAAGATTAACGAGGCGCAGGGGCGGCCTCTCACCACCAACCGCATCTACAATGACGGTTCGGGAACGGTGGACATAAGCAAGGCGATGGAGGGTTTCCACACCTTCCTGCCACCGCAGATGAAGGTCGAGAAGCCGGTGGTGCATATCTCACTCAACCCGCACCCGGAGGATGTGCTGACCGATATTGAGTTGCAGAATATCGCCCGCGAGTATCTGGAAAAACTCGGTTTCGGAAACCAGCCTTATCTTGTATTCAAGCACGAGGACATCGACCGCCACCACCTGCACATCGTGACGGTCAACGTGGACGAGAACGGTAAAAGGCTCAACCGGGATTTTCTCTACCGCCGCAGCGACCGTATTCGCAGGGAACTGGAACAGAAGTATGGATTGCATCCGGCAGAACGAAAAAATCAGGGATTGGATAACCCGTTGCGCAAGGTGGATGCATCGGCTGGCGATGTGAAAAAGCAGGTGGGCAACACCGTGAAGGCTCTGAACGGGCAGTACCGCTTCCAGACGATGGGCGAATACCGTGCGCTCCTTTCCTTATATAATATGACGGTGGAGGAAGCGAGGGGAAACGTGCGCGGACGGGAGTATCACGGGCTGGTCTATTCCGTCACGGACGACAGGGGTAACAAAGTTGGCAATCCGTTCAAGTCCTCGCTCTTCGGGAAGTCCGCAGGCTATGAAGCCGTGCAGAAGAAGTTTGTCCGTTCCAAATCGGAAATCAAGGACAGGAAACTGGCAGACATGACGAAACGCACCGTCCTTTCCGTGCTGCAAGGCACTTATGACAAGGACAGGTTTATTTCCCGGCTCAAAGAGAAGGGCATAGATACCGTGCTGCGCTACACAGAGGAAGGGCGCATCTATGGGGCTACCTTCATCGACCACCGCACGGGATGCGTGCTGAACGGTTCGCGCATGGGTAAGGAACTTTCGGCGAATGCCTTGCAGGAACACTTCACACTGCCATACGCCGGACAACCGCCTATACCGCTTTCCATCCCGGCGGATGTTGCGGACAAGGTATATGGGCAGACCGCATACGACCGTGAAGACATGTCGGGCGGTATGGGCTTGCTCACTCCCGAAGGTCCGGCGACCGATGCCGAGGAAGAGGCTTTCATCCGGGCAATGAAGCGCAAAAAGAAGAAAAAGCGCAAGGGCTTGGGTATGTAATCAGAGTATCAACAATTAAAAAATCAATGTATGTCACAAGAAGACGATTTGAGGGCATTGGCGAAAATCATGGATTTTCTGCGTGCCGTGAGTATCATTTTAGTGGTCATGAACGTGTACTGGTTCTGCTACGAAGCCATCAGGATGTGGGGCGTGAACATCGGCGTGGTGGACAAAATCCTTCTGAACTTCGACCGCACGGCGGGGTTGTTCCATTCCATACTGTACACGAAACTGTTTTCCGTCCTTTTGCTTGCCCTGTCCTGTCTGGGTACGAAAGGTGTCAAGGGTGAGAAAATCACTTGGGGGAGAATCTGGACAGCATTTGCCGTCGGGTTCGTGCTGTTTTTCCTGAACTGGTGGTTGCTGCCCTGCCGCTGCCGCTTGAAGCGGTGACGGGACTATATGTCCTTACCATTGGAACGGGCTATGTCTGCCTGCTGATGGGAGGTCTGTGGATGAGCCGTCTGTTGAAACACAATTTGATGGAGGATGTTTTCAACAACGAGAACGAGAGTTTCATGCAGGAAACGAGGCTTATCGAAAGCGAGTATTCGGTCAATCTGCCGACACGTTTCTATTACAGGAAACGCTGGAACAACGGCTGGATCAATGTGGTTAATCCCTTCCGTGCGTCCATCGTGTTGGGTACGCCGGGCAGCGGCAAGTCATACGCCGTTGTAAACAATTTTATCAAGCAACAGATTGAAAAGGGCTTTAGTCAATACATCTACGATTTCAAGTATCCCGACCTATCTACTATTGCCTATAACCATTTGCTGAACCACCCGGAGGGCTACAAGGTGAAACCGAAATTCTATGTAATCAACTTCGACGACCCGCGCCGTTCACACCGTTGCAATCCCATTCACCCGGATTTCATGGAGGATATTACGGACGCTTACGAGAGTGCCTACACGATAATGCTCAACCTCAATAAAACGTGGGTGCAAAAGCAGGGCGACTTCTTCGTGGAGTCTCCTATCATTCTGTTTGCCAGCATTATCTGGTATCTCAAAATCTATCAGAACGGGAAGTATTGCACTTTTCCTCATGCCATCGAGTTTCTGAACCGCCGTTACGAGGATATATTTCCGATACTGACCTCTTACCCGGAGCTGGAGAACTACCTTTCACCATTCATGGACGCTTGGCTCGGAGGGGCTGCGGAGCAGCTCATGGGGCAGATAGCGTCGGCGAAAATTCCGCTTTCAAGGATGATTTCACCGCAGCTCTATTGGGTGATGTCGGACAGCGAGTTTACGCTGGACATCAACAATCCCGAAGAGCCGAAAATCCTATGCGTGGGCAACAATCCCGACCGCCAGAACATCTACGGGGCGGCACTCGGATTGTACAACTCCCGCATCGTGAAACTCATCAACAAGAAGGGGATGCTGAAGTCGTCGGTCATCATTGACGAGCTGCCCACGATATACTTCAAAGGGCTGGACAATCTTATAGCTACCGCCCGAAGCAACAAGGTTGCCGTGTGTCTGGGTTTTCAGGATTTCAGCCAGTTGGTGCGAGACTACGGGGACAAGGAGGCGAAGGTGGTGATGAACACTGTCGGCAATATCTTTTCCGGGCAGGTGGTAGGCGGAAACGGCAAAGACACTCGGAACGGTTCGGTAAGGTGTTGCAGAAACGGCAGTCCATCTCCATCAACCGGCAGGACGTGTCCACCTCCATCAACACGCAGATGGACGCGCTCATCCCGCCGAGCAAGATTTCCGGTCTTACGCAGGGTATGTTTGTCGGTTCTGTGTCCGACAACTTCAACGAGCGCATCGAGCAGAAGATTTTCCACTGCGAGATTGTGGTGGATGCCGAAAGGTGAAACGGGAGGAAAGTGCCTACAAGAAAATTCCTGTCATTACCGATTTCACGGACGAGGACGGCAACGACCACATGAAGGAAACGGTGCAGGCGAACTACCGGCGCATCAAGGAAGAGGTGAAGCAGATTGTGCAGGATGAACTGGAGCGTATCAAAACGATCCGGTGCTGTGTAAACTGCTACCAGATAATGAGACTGTCTAACAAGTCCCCAAAATTGAAAATTATCCCTATCGAAGTTTGAAGTGACCCCCAAAAGTTGGATACAATTTTTTTGGGGGGCACTTCAGTTCTGACGGGTAAAATCGTAAAATTCGGACTTGTTAGACAAATACTACGCGGTTTCAACCTCAGGTACTGAATCTATCGAATTGACAAATTTAACCAATTGCGGATCTGAATCTTTTTGTATGAGGTTTCGGAGACTCTTTTTCAATTCATAAGCATCATCCCCTGCTGTATTTATTAAATCCATATAAAAATCTTTGTTTTGCAGAATCAATGAACGGCATGCCCCATCGGAAATTACAGGTTTCACTATTTTATCAATAACGTCTCCAGCTTGACTTTTCAAATTACCATGCGATCTAAGCCATGTTTCGAAAAATTGAAACTTTATTGCATTGATAGTCTTTTTACCGATGCAGAAATCATTTCTTATATCGGTAACTGTCGATTTAATTTTTCGTTTATCCAATCTTTCAACTATATTCTTGAAACAATTAGGAAAGGATTCAAACTTTGAGTTCCAGAAGCAATATCCATCAGAATCTTTTTGCCAAATTCAGTCAAGTTATCTGGCAAGGATTTGATTTTAGCCAGTAAATGTTTTATTGCGACAAACCAATAATATGATGTATGTGCTGTTCTTTGGGCGTATAATGTATCAACACTTATTTCAGACAACGCTTCGAACGCTATTTTATTGATATGATCGGTCAGGACATTGCTTATTTTAGTGGTCAAATCGTAAAAAGATGCGTCAGGAATTACATCTTTAATATTGTTCTTAGTGATATACTTATCCAAATCGTTATTCCACTCTGCTAAATGCTCGATAAATACCTCATCCGTTACACCTATTCTGTTCTTAATATCTTCAAATTGGGGCAATATGTCTGAGAGCAATAATTTATAGCCAAGTTTATGATTTACCATGTATTGTAGTGTTTCATTTAATAGCGGTATATTCCATCCCACACTATTTACTAATAAGTCTCCATGATCCACATAATAGTCCATGAGTTCTGCAACATATTTTATATCTCCACCCTCTATTAAGGAAACGGAATGACCATGTGCCAATTGCATGGCGACTAAATCGTAATATCCAGACTCTTTAATGTTTCGGCCATCAGTTTCTAATTCAGAATGCAACTGATTTATGTAGGTTGAATCTAACGTTACAGGTAAAGGTCTTTCTTCGTCAGATGCCAATAAACGATAGGTTGTAAATATAGCCCCTATATTATCTTTATTTACATTCTGTTCATCAATGCAATTCGTGATCGCTTGCAAAAGCGTTGGAAACGTATAGGTAGAATTATCTTTTAACGTTTTTACAATATCTGCATGGTCGAAATTATCGGGTAGTAAGTTTGCCAAATAATTATCGAGCGCCTCCGAATTTGTTGCTACTTGATAATATTTATATGCTTTAGTTGTCGCGTTATCCCGATAGGCAGCATCTGTTGCATTTGCAGCTTGAATATAATCGATAAATGTATTTGGCTTGACTGTTTTTGCTTCAATCAATGACGTAAAATCGCACGCCAACTTATTTTGCGCAATAAACCTGTCTATTGCATCTAACGTTTTGAAATAGTCGCCGCCATTGAAGTCATTGAACCGAACTATCTTCTTATATAATTGAGCAATCACATGGTTTTGGCTTTCCGTGTCTAAATGCAACAGCAGTTCTTGGTATTCGACAGGGAACACCTGCTTCTCTATGGATTCTTTTAATTTCAATTGTGCTATTCTTTGCCATACACGCAGAATAACATCGCTCTTTCGAGTTAATTTATGCAAACAATGTATAATCTTATCGATAAGCGCATTGTCCATACATTGTATAACTTCTTCTAATACAGTGTCAAATTGTTTATTAGTCTCTGCATATTGATTTATGTCGTGGTCTTCTTCTCCGTTGATGCAGCCTTCAATATATTTTTTCAATGGAATTTGTCGAGCATCTTCAACATCGACACCATATACCAAAGCTGCAATTTCGCGTTGTGTTTGCAGATCATTGTTAATTATTGTTTGAATGCCATTCAGATAGTCGCCGGACAATATTTGTTCTACTGGATTTGCCAGAATATCCGTCTTCTTCAAACAGAACAATGCTATGTTTATCATCAAAATTTCGTTACACCACTCTTATTTAAGAGCGACCATCTCATTGATATATGATATAATTTCCCTAACATTGGCATTAGGATTTACCAATCTGAATATCCGATTTATAGTTTCTTTCGCTTCATTTTATGTTTCTCCAAATGCTTCAACAAACAGTTTGTTGAATATACTTCGATAGTCGGTAATAACAGGAGGAGCAACACGATAAACAATAGGGAAAGTTTTATTGATAAAATACTTGGTCAGTTGTTTCGTTTGTTCGTCGGTCTCATCTCCGAATGCACAAGCTAAATGTGTTTCATCGAAAGGAATAACAGCCCAAACATTTTCAAAACCGCTATCGGCGAAGAACGTATGGATAGAAGACCATAATTCTTTTACTTTTTCAGCAGGGGAGACGATCCATGTTGTCAAAAACAAGGACTAATTTACGTTGTCCTTTTTCCTTGATAAAATCAGAAATGTCTTGCATCCATGTTTTGAACTCGTAAACCGTTGGTTCGTCTTCGCTCAAAGTCTCATAGCAAACGTCCTTTTCGACTTTATCTTGATAAATAGCTAACATATAACTCCATCCATATTTATGATCTTTGCTATATGCCCATTTCCAAACGCACAATGCAATAAGAACTGGCAGTGCAGCTATGATAATAGACAATAAAGAAAACCACCATGTTGTGGGTGTAGGTTTTACTGCATACGCAATAAATGTAAATATCGGAGTTAAAACTGCAACCAAAAATGCCGCAACCATACCATTACTGATAAGGGGATATTTTTCGGTTACGGTCTCCGTTTTACGGGCTAATAAATATTTCAGCTTTTCAGACCATGATACGGTTTTCGTACCTCCACCTTTGACTTTTATTGTTGCATTTCCAGATAGGATACCATCATCAATAAGTTTGCTTGTAAGCAATTCCAATATAGAGCGGCGTTGCAAGTCCTCTTGATGTCCCCATGCGTCATACTCAAAAAAGTAATAGTCGTCTGATAATTCACGTTCCAACATTTTAACCACGTTGGATTTTCCAGATCCCCAAATACCTTCGATGCCGATAATTCGAGGTAAAGTACATTCCTCATCCAATGAATCATTCTGACAAAAATGGCGAGCAATAGTTTTTGCCAACCTTTCTTGCGAACCTCCATCGAATTTGTCAATACCACACGGTTTATTTTGGATAAACCGCGGATATTGCTGTTTGGATTGTAGTTTTGTTTCCATATACGTAATTTATTGATTATACGAACTCCAAATAATTCTCCCGATTTACCACATGAAACTCGGCATAGGGATAGGCTTCTTGGAAGGCTTTCGGTGCGGCCGGCATTTTATTTCCCCACTTGAACTCCAAGGCGGTAAGACTGTCGGCACTCTCCTCAATCAGGTCGATTTCCTGTTTGTCGTAGGTGCGCCAGAAATAGAACTCCCTGTGCAGTCCCTCATTGAAGTTCGCTTTGCGCCGCTCTCCGATGATGTAGTTCTCCCACAGCGCACCGACATCCTGCCGAATGGCCAGCGGTGAGAAAGCCCCGATAATGGCATTGCGAATGCCGTTGTCGTAGAAGTACCACTTGCCAGCTTTTGTTACCTCCTTGCGTAGGTTACGCGAATAAGCCCCCAGACGATAGATAACGAAGACCTTTTCCAATAGGTCGAGGTATTTTTCAACGGTCGTCTTGCTCATGCCGAGTTGTTTACCTAACTCTTCGTAAGAAACTTCGCTGCCCAACTGAAAAGCTATCAATCGCAGTAGATCGCGCATCTTGCTCGAATTTTTTAAGCCGTCAATTGCTAAGATATCTTTAAGCAGGTATGCACCGACAATATCACGTAGGTAGTCTGTTTTACGTTAATAGTTCTCCATCATTACTACTTCGGGATAGGAACCGTAAATCAAGCGCGCTTCGAGGTTCTGGCGGGTTTCAAGTGCCGTTTCCGTCTGTGCGATTTCCGTTGCGAGAATGGTGTAAGGAGAAATTGCGTACTGCGGCCGACCAACGGTTCACCAGTCTTATTCAGCAAATCGAATGACGAAGAACCACTTGCCAAGACACTTATTCCCGGTATTTCATCAACTATCAACTTCAGAATACTACCGATTTGTGGTATGTTCTGTGCCTCATCAATAGCCAGCAAATCAATACCATCCAATAAATGCCGATAATTGGCTATTGAGCGATTCTCCAATAGTGCTAATGTGTCGTAGTCTTCGCCGTTGAGCATCATCGTCCTACCTGAATAGTTGTCCACAATTTTACGCATCATTACCGTTTTACCAACACGGCGAGCACCAAAATCAGTACTGCTTTATTGGGCGCGATTCGTGCTGTAATCTTCTCTTGAAGTATTCTATTTACTGTTTCCATACCTTATAAAATATAATGCAAAGATAATCATATTTTTTTAATTGGCGAATTTTACAAAAAAAACGGGCTATTAAATGGCGATTTTTACAACCACAATCTTATGGAAGTTGTTTCATTGTTTTTAGTAATGATATATGTTCATACTATGATGACTCAATAATTTACCAGACATACGTTTCTGAAATTTGTCCTTATAGGAATGAAAAACTCACATATATTGTGCTAATTAATATATAATTAAATGAAAATAAAAGACAGGATACGAGTATTCCTGTCTTCTCATATGTAATGGATATTTTTTATTTTCTCATCCGCTCCAACTCATCATCGCGCAGCATCCTCTCGTTCAATTTCTCCTGCATTCTGTCAAGGAAGTAGGTGCGGCTTTCGTTCTTCCGGCGTTTGATGTCGGTGTAGAAACGGTAGCAGTCCTTCGACTCAACCCCGAATATCTTGTAAAGGAGCGGGGCAAGCTGTTTGAGCGGCATGTTGCCGTTGTTGATGCAGCCCATCTCGTCGATGCCGTAGATAAGTTCCACGAGGTCGATGGCATTGCCCGTCCATTGCAGGAGGCTGGCGGTGGTTTCTGTTGCGTTATTGGCGGATATTAGTGGTGGCACTTGGGGCGTGGCAAGGAATTTCTGCATCTTTCTTACGAAAGACAGAGCCTTGCTGACGTAGGCGGCAATCTCTTTTTCTTCTGACAGATTACGCACGGGATGGTGCTGCAACTCGATTTCGATGTAGGCAAGCGCGATGACGGTAAGGTTCATGTCCATGCCGCCGTTGCACAGTTCGATCACTGGGTGGCGAAAGCCGTGTATGCCGTTTCCATATTGCAGTCGCCGGCTTCGTTTATCAGGCGGAAAAAGTCGGTTTCCGCCAACAAGAAATAATTCATGGTTCTGTCAATTTTGAAAATTACACTTTGTTTTCTGCGTGCGCACATAAATATAATTGGCAAAAAGCGCGGCAGAAAATATTAAATCCAACACTCAATTTTACAAGGTGCTGGATTTCAAAGGCATAAAATTCAATATTTTTTCACAAGGACAAATTATCTCCGACTTAAATTGTTTGTAATCAGAACATTTATTCTATTCCTGAAAATAGAAATGTATGCTTGCCGCACATTTTGGCTATCTTGCTTTTTTATCAAGGATATAGATAATGCGACATACACCGTTGGAATAGCTTTTCAAGGAGGAAAGCGTCCAGTGTTTCTGGCAGAGCCGACTTAAAAATGTCGTCCGCTTCCGGATATGAAAGGAACGGTGTATAGTATGATTTCGTCCACAGCGTGCATACGCAGCAGTCCGTTGATATAGTCCGACGTGTCTGGTGTGGCTTCCGCGAGGTAACGAATGTTTGTACCGTCTTTCCGCCATTCGTGCAGCATTGAAATGGAATAGTCCGGTGTGACATGGTAAAGGGCTTTCTCCCTGATTTCATCAAGACCGCAACGGTCAAGGCACAAATCCTGATGTGCTTTATCATATAACTCTGAAGAAAGACATCCGTCCATCGTCAGTACGGCGAGAATCTGAACTTTACCCATAATCGTTTCCTTTCGTTAGGCAAGGGTAAAAGTAGCGTGCAATTCACACTACCTTCAAGCGATGGCTCTGGTAAAGCCTTTACGGAGAGTACGTGAATGCACGCTATGCATAAGCATAGCATAAGCATCACGCAATCGTCTCCGTAGTTCCAATTTTCCAGATTTTCGCTTGAAACGCCTTGCGGTCTTATCCTATATGTTGGCGGCGAAAGCTCCTGCCAATCGCCGTTTTCTCAAATGTTATGCAAAGATAGCCAAATTCAGTGAATTACGGGCTATGATTGCTTGAATTTATATTTAAGTCCATACTCTTCAAGTTTGCTGTATAGTGTTGTTCTGCCTATTCCGAGCAGTTCTGCGGCGACACTCCGGTTGCCGTTTGCCTGTTTCAACGCCCGTAATATCCGTTCCTTATCCTCCACGTCATTGCGCAGGGCGAAACTGACAGTAGAGGTCGGTTTCGTCACGGCAAGTTCCAGATGTTCTTTCGTCGCCACACCTTCCTGCGCTTGCAATACAGCTCCCATTATCTTTTGCCGAAGTTCCCGCACGTTGCCCGGCCATGCGTGTGTCAGCAACGCTTTACGTGCTTCGAACTGAAACCGCTCACGCTACACTCCAGCTCTCTGTTTGCCATATCACGGAAGAACTCTGCCAGCGGCATAATGTCTTCTTGACAGTCACGCAACGGAGGAACGGTTATCCGAAGTCGTGCAGGCGGTACAGAAGATCCTGCCGGAAACGCTTTTCACTCACTGCCGCCTCCAGATCCTCATTGGTGGCGGCGATGATGCGAACATTGAAACTTCTGTCCGATTTGTCACCGATCGGGCGATACCGCCTCTCTTGTATGGCACGGAGTAACATCCGCTGCATTTCCATCGGCAGGTTGGCCACTTCATCAAGAAACAATGTACCGCCATTGGCTTCTTGAAAATACCCAACATGGGTAGAATCTGCTCCTGTGAATGCACCTTTGATGTGTCCGAAGAATGCGGACAGTGCCAATGTCGGGGACAACGAACCACAGTCCACCGCCACGAAAGGCTTATCCGCACGTTTGCTCTGTGCGTGGATGTGTTGGGCAATATGTTCTTTGCCCGTACCGTTCTCACCTAATATCAATACACTCATACGGGTGGTGCAACCAACCGGACACGCCGCTTGATTCCTTGATATGCCGTACCTTGCCGGACAAATATCGGGACTTGTTTGTTCCTTTTCTGTTCCTGTGCTTTGTGTATGGAGCGGATGAGAGGAACAAGCCTGTCCTCTACCAATTGCTTGGGAATATAGTCGGCGGAGCCGAGTTTCATACTTTCCACTGCCGTATGCACCTCGGCGTAATCGGTCATGATGATGAACGGCTGCGGCTTCCCTTCCTTGCGCATCCAACGCAACAGGTCGACACCCTCACCATCAGGTAGACGCAAGTCGGCAAGCACAGTATTATCTTCTCTGCCTTTGCCAGCAATTTCTTGGCGGTAGAAAGCCGATACGCCTGCATGGTGTCGAAGCCGCCTTTCTTCAAGAAGTTGCAGACATAATCGTTATAAACGGGATTGTCCTCTACTACAATTACCTTCATAATCCGTCTTCCTTTCGTTTTAGCCTGTTCCACAATCTTGTCACCCATTGCCAATACTGCATTCACGGTGTGTTGAATCTCGTTATCGGAACATTCCGTGTCTGAATGCAGAAGTCTGTGCAGTTCCCATAGTGGTTTGTCCGCACGGATTACTGCCCACGAACTGCGTAAACGGTGTACCTGCATATCCAATTCTTTGCGGTCACACCGCTCTCCGGCATCGCTAATGGCTTGCATGTCCTTTTCCGTTTCGGTTTTCAGTTTGTCAAGCATAGTCACCTTGTCACCATACGCCAATAAAGAAGAAAGGTCAGGTTGTTTCTCTTTGTTATTTTGACAGAAGATACTGAAAGGCATTTGCCCGACACCGCCAGCAGTTCCGACAGGCCGAACGGCTTGAACAGGCAGGCGGAAAAGCCATGAGCCAGCAGTTCTTCTTCGGTGCAGCTTCCCGAAGCAGTGGCGACAATCACAGGGATGGTCTTCGAGTTGCCGACGTGGGACGAGCGCAGCAGTTCCAATACCTCAAAGCCATTTATTTCCGGCATCTTCAAGTCTGTAATCAGCAGGTCGTAGTCCTTTGTCCGCATGGCTTCCATGAGGTCGCTTGTATTAGTGCACACATCACAACGGATACCGTAATGGGCATACATATCCATTGCCATCGAAAGAAGAATGTCGTTGTCATCCAACATAATGACCGAATAGGCACGTTCAGAATAAGGATATTGTTCTTGCACTTCTTTCTTTCGATGACAGCAATATCAGCGGTTTGCATGGGTATTTCTATCGTGAAACGACTGCCCCGACCTTTCTTGCTTTCCAATCGGACAGTACCGCCTAACATATCCACGATGCGTTTCACGATGGATAATCCTAATCCGAAACCGTCCTGCGTGGCGGCGTTGGAGAGCCGTTCAAATGCTCCGAACACCCGTTGCTGTTCTTCTTCGCTCATACCGCTGCCTGTATCTTCCACCACAATGGAAAGGTTATTGCCGTTGTAGTCCATGCGGAGCGATACGCTTCCGGCTTGCGTGAACTTGATGGCATTGGATAACAGGTTTGCGGAAACCTGCATAATGCGCTCCTTGTCGCCCATGAGGATAACATCGGTATTGCATTCCACCGTCAAACACAAGTCCTTTGTCTCTGCCAATGGAGCAAATTCCGCCGATAAAGCGTCTGCCATGCCCTGCAAACGGAACGGGAAGTATTCGCACTCTCCTTTCCACTATCCAACCGAAAGAAGTCAAACAGCGTGTTCAACATGGCAATCATTCGTTGCGATGCCTGCCGGATATTGCCCGAATAGCGTTCCGTCTGCGTTGCATTTTCTCCGTTGGCTATCAGTTCCGCATAGCCGTGTATGGCGGTCAGCGGTGTACGCAGTTCATGAGTAATGGTGTGCATGGCTCTCTTGCGTGAGGAAATCAGTTCCCTGTTTCTCATATCCGATTCATGGAGTTGCCTTATCAGATTAACGGTCTTTGCCTTATACCGCTTTATGCGGCGTATGTCCCTGTGGATGATGATGTATGACACAACCAAAAGAAGAAAAGAAATACTGTCAGCCCTCCGATTTGAAAGAACGAGCGTTCACGCATGGCGGTTATCTCTGCCTCACGCTTTTGCAGGTCACGTTCTACTTTCCTGTCCATCTGCCCGATAAGCGATTGCAGTTGTCGATTCAATTCGCTGTTGCGCATGGCGAGGCTGTCGGCATGTTCCGACAAGCGGCGGCTTTGCGCCTGTTGTTGTGTAATCTCCTTGCGGTTCAGTGCATGGAGCATGGAGGTTGTGGCGGTCGGTTTCGACTTTTCTTTCTTGCCGAACAAGCCTAAGAAACCTTTGCGCTTCGTTTTCTTAGGCTGTTCCTGTGTGCTTTTGCCGCAATGAAGGGTACACGCTTAGCAATTTCCCGATTCAAATTTTCCTGTTTATTCAATACTTCCACAATGCTACAAAGCAAATTTTCCTTGCTTTCTAACAAATGACGCACACTGTCTATCCGCTCTGCCGGATAAACGGTTTTGAAACGGCACAGCAGACTATCCACCGCCATGCGCCGGATATGGTAATGCTCCAAATCCTCGTCTTCCCACTCCAACACACTTTCGCCCAAAAGGGAAAGCCCCGTCATTTCCCCATAAACAAGATGCACTTCCTGACGAAAAGCATTTATACGTCGGTTCTCCGTTTCCAATGCTTCAATCTCTTTCCATTCATAAAACCACAGGTACATGATGCCGACTGCCAGCAGGCACATCAATAAATAACCTGCGGCAATCAGCGTGCGGAGAAATTTTGTTCCTATGGTACTTCTCATTTGATTATTCCTTTTAATCATGCAGCCCGTAGTCCATCTAAAACCACAGGCTGCATACATTATAGCAATCTTTGTCAGCAATGACATTATCCCAAAGGATTGTCACCATCTTCGCCATTACCGGAACCGTCTGTGCTTCCGCCACCCTGCGCCGGGTCATCGTCCTTCGCATCGGCAGAAAGTTCAATCCATTCCAAATCATCGCTGTCCACAAGTGCACGGGTGTAGGTCTTGTTCGACAGCCGCTCCCGTTCGGGTGTGAACTGCACGCGCACCGCCTGCACCTGCTTGTCGAAGTCCGCCAAATCCTTCACGCCCTTCGTGTCGAGCGTGTAGCGGAAATAGCCCAGCCCCTTGATGTGGACGCTCTTGCCCTGCGCCATGCGCGTGTGCATCACGCCTGCGATGTCGCCCAACACGGCTTGCACGTCACTGTTACTTACTGTGAAGATTTTCGTCAAATCCTTTGCTATGGTCTCCGTTTCCACGGGCTTGCCCTGCACTACGGCTTGGGGATAGTAAACGCCCTGTTGCTTCTGAAACGCTTTTTCCCCAAAAGGCATAGTCTTACGTTTTAATTGGTTGATGAATAATGTTTATTGTCTCACTCGGATGCCTTTGCAAGCATCCGTTTTGCTGTTGCCTGAACTAACCTCCACTCTTGATTTTCCGAAGTGCCACTTCGACCACCACAAAGTGGCACCTTGTGCGCCTCGAAGTGCCACTTTGTCTTTCACCAGCTTCCACCTCCCAACGCATGATACAGATTTATCATCCCCTGTATTTTGTCGAAATGATCGTTTGCTTCCGTCAGTTCAGCGGAGAGCAGGGATTGCTGAGCGGTAAGCACTTCCAAATAGGTGGTGCTACTGCTGTGTTCCATCAGCTGGCGGGTACTTTCCACGGTGCGGCGCAGAGCGGCTATCTGCTTGCCATCAAGTTGCAAACGGCGGTCGGCTGTCTGCCATTGTGCAAGAGCATCGTTCACCTCGCTACCCGCTTTCAGCAGACTTTGCTGGAAAGAGAGTAACGCTTCCTGTTGCTGTGCCTTGGCGATGCGCAGGTTGGCGATGTTACGCCCACGGTTGAAGAGGGGTGTGTCAATGAGCCGACTGCACTCAGTAGCCAGCGTCCGGGATTGATAATGGCGGCACCGGTACTGTTTGTCCAACCTGCAGACCCGCCCAGCGTAATGCTGGGATAAAGGCGGAGCGGGCGGCACCGGTGGCATAGAAGGCCTGTGCCAGCGAGGCGTCTGCCTGACGGATGTCGGGAGGGCGGGCAAGCAACTGCGGGGTACACCTACGGAGAGTGTATCGGGAAATTGCTGTTCTGTCAACGTACCGCGTTCGATATGGGAAGGCACATCGCCTAAGAGCAAGGAGATGGCATTTTCCTGTTTCTTGACTTGCTGTTCCAGAGTAAGCACATTCGTTTCCACGGTAAGCAGGTTGGCACGTGCCTGCTGCACGGCAGCTTCGGTGGTGTTGCCGAACTGCTTTTGCAGTTCAACGTGCGCAACGACTCGCTCCAACTCTCGGCGGTGCAGCGGTTGATGTCGAGTTGTACATCCAACATCAGCAAGTTGTAATAACTGTTGGCAATTGTGGCGATGAGTTGTGTCTGCACTGCCTGCCGGTAAGCGCGGCTCTGCTCTAAGGCGGCACGGGCACCACGTTTGGCATTGGTCAGCTTGCCGAACAAGTCCAGCTCCCACTCGGCGGAAGCAGCAAGGGTGTAGGTCTTGGTCGTCTTGCTACCATCGAAGCTACTCAACGTACCTTGCGGGGCAAGCGACACTGAGGGCAGGTAGGCAAGGCGCGAAGACATCAGCGTGGCTTCTGCCTCCACCACTTTCAGACGTGCGACGTTAAGGTCGTTGTTATTCTCCAGTCCTCGCCGGATGAGGGATTGCAAGCGTGTGTCGGTGAACAGTTCGCTCCAATGCAAGGAGGCGATGGAGGCTGTGTCTTCCGCTTGTATGTCGGTGCCATACAGCCCATCGGTTTTCACTTCCTCCGGACGGGAGTAAGGTTTATAGACTCCGCACGAGGCAAGCAGCAGTGCGGTAACTGTTGTCAGTAATATATTTCTCATGATTCCTTTTCCTTTTATGTTTCTTCAAATCTTCCATTTCACCTTGTATCGACCATTCGCCGGAGGAAACAGCCTGCATGGGACGTACCTTCTCTTGCAACCACTGGAAAGCAATGAGCAGTGCCGGAACCACAAATAGCAAGGCAAGTGTACCGACCAGCATACCACCCACCGCACCGGAACCCAACGTGCGGTTACCGTTGGCTCCTACTCCCGTTGATACCATCAGCGGTAGCAGTCCGAACACCATTGTAAGGGCTGTCATTAGGATGGGGCGCAATCGCACCTTGGCGGCTCCAACGGCAGCTTGTATCAGCGACATGCCCGCCTGTCGGCGTTTGACGGCATATTCCGTTATCAGGATGGCGGTCTTTGCCAGCAATCCGATGAGCATAATCAAACCGGTCTGCATATAGATGTTATTCTCCAATCCCATCAGCTTGGCAAACAGGAAACTGCCCAGCAAGCCGAAAGGAAGGGCGAGCACCACGGCAAACGGGATGAGGAAACTTTCATAAAGTGCGCTCAGGATGAGATAGACCAGCACAAAGCAAATGGCGAAGATAATCACCGTGTTGCTGCTCGACTGACTTTCCTCGCGGGTGATGCCGCCAAACTCGTAGGTATAGCCTTTGGGCAATGCCGTGGACGCCGCTTCGCCGATGGCACGGATGGCGTCGCCGGAAGAATAGCCGTCGGCAGCCGAACCGTTGACCGCAATGGAGCCATAGAGGTTGAAGCGGTTGAGCGACTGTGGCCCGTAGGTCTTGGTAAGCCGGGCAAACTGGCTGATGGGAGCCATTTCACCGTTGCCGGTACGCACATAGAGGTGGTTCAGCGATTCCGGTGTGACCCGTGTGTCCGGCTCCGCCTGTATCATGACACGGTAGAGCTTGGAGAAACGGTTAAAATTGGAGACATACTGCCCGCCATAGTAACCGGACACCGTGGAAAGCACCTCTGCCGGAGAAAGCCCCGAACGTTCGCAACGGGCGGCATCAATGTCCAGCGTATATTGCGGATAGTCTGCTGAAAAGCGGTATAGGCAGTCCCGATTTCCGGGCATTGGCTCAGGGAGGCAATGAATCCCTTGGTGGCATCGTCCAACTCACTGACAGGTTTGCCCGTCTTGTCCTGCACGTGCAGTTCAAAACCGTTCACCATGCCGTAGCCGTTAATCATGGGCGGGGCGGCGGCAAATAACTGCGCATCCGGTATTTTCTGTGAAAGGGTGTTGATGCGTCCGATGATAGAGTTTACATCATCTTCCTTGCCGTCACGTTCCGACCAGTCGCGCAGGAGATGATAATCAGTCCCGCACTGGCTCCCGAACCGCTGAGCGAATATCCGCTGACGGTGGCATAATGCTTCACCTGCGGCATTTGTTGGATTTCCTTTTCCAACTGCGCCAATACTTGGGTGGTGCGGAAGAGCGAAGTGCCCGGCTTGGTATTGACGCTCACCATGACCGTACCCGTATCTTCATCGGGCACAAGTCCGGTCTTGGTAGTGCGCATCAGCACCACCACCAGCGCCACCGTAGCCACCAGCAGTCCCCATGTCACCACCCGATGGCGGCAGAAGTAGATGACACCCCGAACGTACCGCTTCACCAAGACCTCGAAAGCCGCATTGAACGCCTTGCGGAAGCGTGCCGAAAAACCGCTTTTCTCTTTGCCGTCCGCATCTATATAAGGTTCAAGCAGTAAGGCACACAGAGTCGGTGAAAGTGTCAAGGCATTGACTGCCGACAGTCCGACCGCCACCGCCATCGTGATGCCGAACTGCGTATAGAATACGCCGGACGTGCCGCCCATCATGGAAACCGGGATGAATACCGCCATGAACACCAGCGTAGAGGTAACGATGGCAGCCGTAATGCCCGACATGGCTTCGTTCGTCGCCATATACGATGAGTAGTAACCGGCATCGAACTTCGCCTGTACTGCCTCGACTACCACAATGGCATTGTCCACCACCGTACCGATGGCAAGCACCAGTGCGAACAGCGTCAGCAAGTTGATGGAAAAGCCCGCCACCGCCATGAAAGCGAACGTGCCGACCAAAGAGACGATAATGGATATGGTGGGAATCAGTGTCGAACGGATGTCCTGCAAAACACATAAACCACCAGTACAACGAGAATGATAGCCTCTATCAGCGTCCAAAGCACATTCTCGATGGAGGCAAAGAGAAAGTCGTTCACGCTCAACAAGCTGGCAAACTTCAATCCTTCAGGCAAGTCTTCGGATATTTCATCTATCAGCGCATCAATCTCCTGTACCACCTCCGTAGCATTGGAACCGGCACTCTGGTAAGCCTCGGTGATACATCCCGCATGACCGTCCGTCATGGCACGATAGGTATAGGCTTCATCACCCAACTCGATGCGGGCAATATCTTTCAGACGCAAGATTTCTCCGTTGGAAAGCGAACGGATAACAATATCACCAAACTCTTCGGGCGTGGAGAAGCGTCCCCTATATTTGATGGTATATTCGTAGGCATTCTCGTGGTTCTCGCCGAAAGCACCCGTAGCCGATTCAAATTCTGCTTTTCGAGGGCATTGGTCACGTCTGACGGTATCAGTTTGTACTGCGCCATCACGTCCGGTTTCAGCCAAATGCGCATGGAATAGTTGGATGCCAATACATTGAACTCACCCACACCGGCAATACGCTTGACGCGCGGCTCCACATTTATCTTCATGTAGTTGTTGATAAACTGCATATCGTATGAATCGTCCGGGCTGTAGAGGGCGACCACCTTCAATAGCGACTTCTGTTGTTTCTGCGTCTGCACCCCGATTTTGGTTACTTCGGCAGGAAGCAATCCCTGTGCCTTCGATACGCGGTTTTGCACATTGACTGCCGCCATGTCGGCATCAGTTCCCTGACGGAAATAGACATTCACTGTAACATCTCCCGTATTGGAGGCTTCCGAATGGATGTAGCTCATGTTCTCCACACCGTTGATGGCTTCCTCCAACGGGACAATGACCGACTTCTGCACCGTTTCGGCATTGGCACCGGGATAAGAAGTCGTTACTTGCACCGTGGGCGGCGCAATGTCTGGATATTGCTCCACAGGCAGCCCCGTCAGGGATATGATGCCCAACAAAACAATAATTACGGAAATAACGATGGAAAAGACCGGGCGGTCTATAAAGAATCGTAAATTCATAACTTCTTCCTCCTCTTATTACGGTTTTAAGGTTACGGCATCGCCGTTATTGAGCAAGCCTACGCCTGTAGTCACAATCACATCGCCAACATCCAATCCAGAAGTGACGGTATAGCGGATGCCGTCATGCACCGGATTGACTTCAATACGGGTAGCGACCGCCTTGCCATTCACTACCCGATAGACAAACAGCTTGTCCTGCAATTCGTAGGTGGCTTCTTGCGGAATGGGAATAGCATCCTGCAAGGTCTGCGGGATAAGTATATTTCCCGTGCTTCCGCTCAGCAGCACCCGTTCGGCGTTGGGGAATACGGCACGCAAGGAGCCACTTCCGGTCTGTCGGTCAAGTACGCCGCTGATGCTCTCAATACGCCCTTCCTTTTCATAGATAGTTCCATCACCCAGTTGCAGACGGACGGCAGGCATCTTCAAGGTTCGGTTGATGGAGCCGTAACAGCGTATCAATGACTGCAATCGCTGCCCCGACATGGAGAAATAGACATACATCTCCGAATTATCCGATACGGAAGTAAGCGGTTGTGCCGAACCGGAACTGACCAATGTGCCCACGCGGTAATGGATGGTGCCTATTACTCCGTTTGCGGGCCTCTTTACTTCTGTATAAGAAAGGTCGTTGTGGGCATTCACCTCCTGCGCTTTGGCTTGTTCCAACGCGGCTTCGGCCACGAAGCGCATTGCGGGCTGTGGAGAGGTCATATTCGAAATGACCTTTCACGATGAAGTGCCTGCTTGCTTTCGTAGGTCAGCCGGGCGGTCTGTACCTGTGCTTCGGCAGAATGGACATTGGCAATAGCTGTCCGCAGGGCTGCTTGGTAAGGAACGGTCTATAATAAACAACCGTTCACCCCGACGTACCTCTTGCCCTTCTTTCACGCATACCTGTTGTATCGTCCCGGACACCTGCGGATAGATTTCAATGTCCTGCCTTCCCTGTACGGATGCGGAATAAGATTCGGTCAGCGTCACTTCTCCTTTCCTACGGTCATGACCGAATAATTGACTTCTTCCTGCTCCGGTTCCGTTTGGTGACAGGCAGTAAATGATGTTGAACAGAGTATCAACGTACTCAAGAAATACTTTTCATAAGTTCGATATGTTTTGTTGTTTCTGTTTAGCAGATAATAAACTAAAATAAGGATTTGTGTCATTATTTCCGATAGGGGAACTGACAGCCAAAGTCCCGGAACGCCGATGACACGCGGTAACACAAGAAAAGCCGGAACTACGAAAACAAGACCTCGCAATAGCATGAGCAAGATGGCGGTCTTGAAACATCCAAGGCTTTGATAGTACCCCACACATACCAAATTGAGAGCGAAGAACAGAAATGCGACAGAGAAATAGGGAAGTCCCTCTTGTGCGATATTAGCGGCGGCATTTGATAGACGTTCAAACGCACCGAACGCTTGTTTCTGTTCCTCTTCTGTCATGCCTGTACCTGTATCTTCAACGACCAGTGTCAGAACTCCATTATCATATTCAGTAATCAAAGAAACACCGCCTTCTTCTGTGAACTTGACAGCGTTTGACAGCAGGTTATTCCCGATTTGTATTATTCGCTCTTTGTCGGTCAATACAATGGCATCGTGTCCAGTCTTCACGGACAAGGACAGCCCTTTGTTCACGGCAACAGGCATGAACTCCGTTTCAAGTGTGTGCGTGATTGCAGAAATCCGGCAGGGTGACAGACGGGCTGTTCCTTGCCGTTGTCCAGGCGGAAGAAGTCAAGCAAAGTGTTGAGCATATCCCGCATACGGTCGGAGGATTGCAGTATATTTTGGATATATTGCCCGGACTTATCCTCACACTGTTCTTTCCGTATCAGTCCGGCATAGCCGGTTATTGCCGTCAGTGGTGTACGCAACTCATGGGTAATAGTATGTACCGCTTTCTTCCTTGACGTTATCAGTGCCTCGTTCCGTTGTACGGATTGTTCCAGTTGCCTTATCAAATCCGTTGTCTTGCGTTTGTATCGTTTAATGTTCTTTTGCATCACGGTGTATGATGATATAGGAAATGACCAACAGCAAAAGAACAAATCCCATCAAGCCGCCTATCTGCATAAATGATTTTTTACGCATGGCAACTATTTCGTTTTCCCGGCTTTGCAGTTCGGTTTGTACCTTCTTTTCGATTTGGCAAATCAATCCTTGCAGTTGTCTGTTAAGTTCTGCATTACGGGCAGCAAGACTATCGGCTTGTTCTGACAATTGGCGATCCTGCACTTTCTGTTCGCTGATTACGTTTCTATTGACCGAATGAAGGATAGTGGTTGATACTGCTGGAGTTACTTCCTTTTTGCCGAAGATGCTCAAGAAACCTTTTCGTTTTGGCTTTTTGGACTGTTCCTGCACACTTTTCTGCACAATAACCGGAATTTGATTGGCTATCTTCTTGTTAATAGATTGTTGTTCATCCATTAACCGGACTATCTGGAACATCTGTCGTTCCTTATCCTCTAAAAGACTGCGCACACTATCGATGCGCTCTGCTGGATAGGTGACCTTGAAACGGCAGAGCATACTGTCCATTGCCATACGCCGTGCATGGTAATGCTCGATATCTTTATCGTTCCATTCCAGTATCGTTTCACCCAATAGAGAAAATTTTATCATTTGAATATTGATATTGTTTATTTCTTTTCGGAGCTCGTCTATTTTTTTATTGCCAAGTTCTAATGCTTCTATCTCCTGCCATTCATAGAGGCTATTATATGCCATACATCCGATAAGAATGGAGATAAGTATATATCCCAACCGTATTGCCTTATAGAAATTTCCTGACCGCTCCATTATTTTGATGACATTGTTTTTTGAAACATGAATAAAAGTTTATCGTTTTTCGTTCATGCGGATATTATCAGAATAACCGCCTTTTGTTATTTGATACCCGCATGGCTTAACCATAAAATGCCTAAGCCCTTAGTGTACGAACTTACTTCTGAGGCATAGTCTTTACTTGTATTTAATGGAACTTTCCCTTTAATATGACACCACTCATTATTACAACTGATGTCTTCAATCTCAGACATCATTTTTTGCAAATCTGTAATAGCTTTGGAACTCGCTACTTGGGGTATCTGCAACTCAAAACAGAGCATCGGTTCGAGAATGTCCACACCTGACTGTTGCAAAGCCAGCCTGAAGACATAAGGGGTCAGCTGTCTGAAATCAGCAGGTGTACTTACCGGGCTATAATACTCGGCTTGAGTAAAAGTTACTTTCAGATCTGTCACTTCCCATCCATGTAAACCAGATTGGCAAGACATACGAATCCCTTCAAAAACGGCATTTTGAAAAGAATGGTTCAGATAACCATAGGAGATGTCACTTTCGATTTGCAACCCTGCCCCTAACGGTAAGGGTTCAAGAGTCAGCCCTATTGTGGCCCAGTAAGGGTTGGGTGGTACTTCGATCTGAATAATCTTATTGACCTTTTTTATAGGTCGTTCTTTGTAGATAGTCTTGATCTCATCAAAATGGACCTTTACGGAAAATCGTTCTTCCAGCAATGTCTGTATGATTTCCTTTTGGGTCAAACCATATAACGAGATTTCCAATTCATCACTATATGAGTTTATGGAAAAGGACAAAGACGGGTCTTCAATCCACAATGTATTCAGAGCGGATATCACCTTGCTTCTCTCTTCGGGCTTATTTGGCCGGACGGAGGATTTGAGAGCGGGATGCTGATGAGATAATCCTTGAATCAAACAAGGTTTAGCACCTAAATAATCTCCGATTCGAAAATCTTCTATATCTTCTACAATCGCGATATCATTGGCACCCACTTCATCAACATTTATCTCTCTGCCCTGATAAATAGTCTTTAGATTTTTAATCTTGATGAATTTTTCCGAATCGTTGATTCTTACAACGTCTCTAAGTCTCAGACTTCCGTCAATTATTTTAAGAAAACTTCTTTTATGCCCTTTGGGGTCATGCTCTATCTTATAGAGATAAGCTGAAAGTCTGTTTGAGACTGATGCCGGAGGAAGTATAAAAGAAGAAATGGCGTCCAACAACTCATTGATACCGATATTGAACATTGCTGATCCATGTAGCACCGGATAGACTTTGGCTTTTGCCACAAGAGCGATTATCGTATTCCAATAATCAGCCGGTGAAATTTCGCTATCCGCCAAATATCGTTCTAATATATCGTCGTCATGGTTGCATACAAATTCTTTGTATTCTTCCTTTATATATGTTTGGGAGCAAACCGGATAAACCGATCCATCGACAACAGTTTGCATAAACAGGACATCTTGCGACAGATTTGTTTTTATATCCATATACAAACGCTCCAAATTCACACCGGCACGGTCAATCTTATTGATAAATATAATTGTCGGGATTTGCAGCTTTTGTAAAGTACTGAACAGCAACTTTGTCTGCGCTTGTATGCCTTCCTTTGCGGATAAGATGAGGACTGCTCCATCAAGCATTTTGAATGTCCGCTCCACTTCCGCAATAAAATCCATGTGTCCCGGAGTGTCAATGATATTGCATTTCACTCCATTCCAGATAATAGATGTCGTAGAAGCCCGGACAGTAATTCCTCTACGTTTCTCTATATCCATAGAGTCTGTTATGGTGTCACCATTATCCACACGGCCGCACTTTTCCGTTGCTCCACTGGCAAACAGCAGATTCTCGGTTACGGAAGTTTTTCCTGCATCAATGTGAGCAAGAATTCCTAAATTTATAATATTCATTTGGATTAAGCAATAATATACTACATTAGATGCGTTGTCGAAACGCACCTTTTAATACCTCCTCGTAGCATGTGAGAACTACAGGATTACTAACTCGTATTAATATGTATATTATTACTGCCGCATAACGATTACAAAATTACACAAAAAAATATATCTAACAAAAGTGGGAGGATTTTTTAACTTTTTACCATAGACATTTTATTAGGGAAGCGTAGGTTCAACTGGTAAGTACAAATAAGTAGAAATGTTTGAACAACACCGTTTTAGGAAGTTGAAAAATCAAGTTTCTCTCTCGGTATAGCGTTTATTTTGGCCAATATCTTCTTTAGTTTGGCATTTGAGTATTTCCCATTCGTGTTCTATTTAGCTCCTTTTATGAGTATGTAGCAAGTTGCTTATCAAATTCAGCCTCTTTGAGGGTCAAATATGGTTTTGCAAATGGTGACTGACAAGACATAAACAAGGTCAGCAGGAATTTTTTACATAAATGGACATGAATGTATATAACCTAAAATAAGAATAAATTTTAATAAGGGCTGCCCAAAAGAAAAATGCAGTTACCATCCTACAGATACTTGCAGAGAGGATAAAATTTACTTTTAGACCTTTTGGGATAGCCCCTATTAATACTTCAGATAAAATTCCTAAGGTTATATTTTCAATCCTTTGAACCGGGTTTCCTCCTTGGCATACAGCCCCGGATGCCCGATTATGACATGGTTGGCAACGATACTATCCGCCGGACTGCGTATCTGCGGCGGTGCATTTTCGGAATATTGCGCCTGCCTGTTCCGCACATCTTCCGCTTCCGGCTTGACCTGTTGCCCTTCATTCTCCTTTCTGCGACTTCGGGCGTGGGCGGCGCAAGTTCCAGTTGTATTTTTCGGTCAAGTGCGGCAAGTTCAGACTTCAATTGTTTCAGTTCTTCCTCCTTCTTCCACACCTTGCCCGCTATCTCCTGCAACTGCGGTATCTCACGTTCCAGCACTTCATTCTTAGTCTTGTACTGGTCGATGATGGAGGGGATGCGCTCCAAAGCGTTGAGGAAATTGCGGGCGGCGGCCAACGGGTCAGCCATTGCCAGATGTCCGTTGTTATAGGTGTACTTGTAGTTCCCTCGACCACGAAGCGGTTGTCGGTAAACTCCAATCCCTCTTTGAGTATCCTCTCGCTCACCACCTTTATCGGAAAACCGTAAAGTTCTCCGACCTGTGTGTAAAGCCCGCCCGTAGTGGCGTTTTTCGCTATCTCCTGCAAACGCTTTCCGATAACCTTCTCATCGGTGGAATCCACACCGTCCACCTTTATTATATTAAGGCGGTTGCCCTCCCTGTCGGTCTGCGCCACCGAAAGGAAGCGGTTCCAGTCCTCCGTCATGGCATCTATGACAGCCGTGTTGTTACGCAACTCGGCTGTCTTTGACTCCAGCTTGAACTCCGAATCACGCCTGCCCTTGTTGAAAGACTTGCGTTCCCCTTCGAGCGAGGCGATACGTTTTTCCAGTTTCGCCTTGTCCAGCAGGTCGGTGTTGCCGGATAGCAACGCCATGTACTCCGAGAAGTTCATGCCCGATTTTTCGTCCATAGCCCCCTCGTCGATGGTACGTGCACCCATCGCACCGCTTTTAAGCTGGCTGATGAAAGTCTGCTTGCAATGCAGGAGGTTGAACTTGTAGCTGTCCAGTGACTTCTCCACCGCGTAGATTATTACGTCCACGTTGTTCCCGGCGAAATGCTTGGCAATTTCGTTTCCGGCTCTAACTCCGCGTCCGTCACGCTGTTGCAGGTCGGACGGTCGCCACGGTGTATCAAGGTGATGGATAGCCACACACCGTTTCTGTGCGTTCACACCCGTTCCGAGCATGGAGGTGGAGCCGAACAGCACACGCACCGTTCCGGCATTCATGGCGTCTATCACCGCCTTCCGAGCCTTGTCGGTCTTGCACTCCTGAATGAAGCGCACCTCGCTTGGCGGTATGCCGTAGTCCTCCGTCAACTTGCGCTTGATTTCCGAATAGACGTTCCACCCGTCTCCCGGCTGGTATGTCCCCAAATCAGAGAATACGAACTGCGTTCCCTTCTGCGCGTCGTATTTTTGGTAATACTCCGCAATCATCTTGGCACAGTGACTCGCCTTGTTGTCGGGGTGGTCTTCATAATTCGGGTCTATCATACGCATGTCGAGTGCCATCTTGCGGGCATAGTCCGTGGCGATAAGCATCTTCGCCTTTTCCTCCGTTTCCGAAAGCGGCAGTCTGCCCAACAGGGTGGCATCGCCAGTCTTTGCGAACTGCATCAGTTTCTGTATGAAGTCCTCCTGTTCCGGCGTTGGCGGTATGTGGTGCAGTATCTCGTTCTTGGCAGGGCGGTCAACGCCCACATCCTCCGCCGTGCGGTAGTCCGTGATTTCATTATAGAAGGCGGCAAGCTCCGGCACTTTGATGAAGTAGCGGAAACGCTCCTTCTGGACCACATTGTTCGTCACGTTAAATTCAAAATCCGTCGTCTTCTTGGCAAATATCGCCGCCCAAGCGTCAAAACACCTTATGTCCTGCCGTTCCAGCTCCTTCGGGCGCAGGTACTTGAACAGCAGGTACAATTCAGTCAGTGAGTTGCTGATAGTCGTGCCGGAGAGGAAGGTCGCACCCAAGTCTTTTCCTGTGCGCTCCTGTATGGTGCGTATGGCAAAGAGCATGTTAAGTGCCTTCTGGCTTCCCTCGCTGTTTCCCAGCCCCGCCACACGGTCATGGCGCGTGTTGAACGTCAAGTTTTTGAACTGGTGCGATTCATCAATGAAGATGTGGTCGATGCCCATCTGTTTGAAATCCACCACGTCGTCCGTGCGTGACTTTATGGCGTGTTCCACCTTCTCCAGCTTCGCTTCAAGGTTGTGCTTGCGCTTCTCCAGACCTTTCAGCATCGCCCGCGACACGTTCTTTCCCTGCTGGCGCAGCACTTCGAGGTTTTCCTCCACCGTGTCAAGTTCCGCTTGCAGGATGCGTTGCTGCAACTCCGGCGACTGCGGTATTTTGCCGAACTGGTCGTGCGACATGATGACACAATCGTAGTCGTTGTTCTTGATGTTGTTGAAGAAACGCACGCGGTTGGCGGTCGAAAAGTCCTTTTCCGAAGCGTACAGAATACGCGCATTGGGATATGCCGCCTGATAGGTGGCAGCAATCTCCGCGACATTGGCTTTCAACCCGATAATCATCGGCTTGTGCGCCAGGTTCAGACGTTTCATTTCATGCGCTGCAATACACATTATCAGCGTCTTGCCGGTTCCAACCTCGTGGTCGCAAATTCCGCCGCCGTTCTGCTTGAGCATCCAGACGCAATCCATCTGCGAGGGATAGACGCTCCTGATGCCCCGGCTTGCCAGCCCTTTCAGATTGAGGTCGGGGAAAGTCTGGTGCGAGCCGTCATACTTCGGGCGTACGAAACAGTTGAACTTGCGGTTATACATCGTCGTCAGCCGTTCCTTGAACTGCGGCGACTGCTCTTCGAGCCATTCGGAGAAACCGTTTCGTATCTCGTCAATCTTGGCGTTGGCGAGTTGTATTCCCTCGCTGTCGCGCACCTTGATGTCGTTGCCATGCTCGTCCTTGCCGATGGACTTCATCATGTCGGGGCAGGTGTTGTGCAGGGCATGTTTCAGGAGGTGCATACCGTCATAGTTCCGGTAATACCCCTTCACCAGAAACTCGTCCGTGATTTTCATGGTGCGGTAGCCGCACACCACCGAAAACTCGTCCATGCTTGCGGAGTAGGCGATTTTCACCTCCGTGTCGAACAGACGGCTCATGTAGGCGGCATAGACACCCGTCGGAATCCATCGTTCCCCGAAGTTGAAATCAAGGTCTTCGAAGGCGATGCGCGGCGGTTCGGCGTCTTTCAAGGCTTCCAACGCCTGTTTCACTTCAGGCATACGCTCATTTTCGGGATTGTCACCAATCCAAGCCTCTATGCGTTCCGCCTTCTCTATCACGTTTCCGGCTATGAAACGGTCTTTGATCTCGTAACCGGTCACGAGCGGATTGTAATAGATACGTCCTTGCAGGGCTGTGAGCAACTCCTCCGCCGTGCTGTCGGTTATCTCCCGCATATAGTCGAGATCGACCGTGCCGAACTTGTTGAGCGACGCGGACAGTGCTTCTTCAGGAGAGCCTACGTTGGCATGGCTCTCCACCGCGAAGGAAACGGGACGCTCGAAGATGTCCGCCTTGACAAACTTTCCGTTCTTCACCCGTTCCAGCGAAAGGATGTCACGCCCGCCCGCGTCCATCATCACCAGCTTCACGTTCTGCTTGGCGTTGAGGTTGCCGTAACGCATGACGAACTCATCGTAACAGGTGTTCAGATGCTCACGCCACTGGACATTTGCTTCGTGCAGGTTCGATTCATAGCGGTACAGCCGCTCGTAGGCGTCACGGAGTAAAACATACTGTAACGCCTTCTCCTTCTGGTAGCCTTTCAGGTCGAGCGGCTGGAATGTAGCCCCGTATGGTGTGATGTCCTTCAGATAGCCGATGTTATGACGTCCCCAATCTGTCACTAACGACCCTTCGCGCAGGTGCATCTCCGGCGTGCGGTGGTAGGCACGCGGCGTAAGGTCCACGACTTCCTCCTTCGGCTTTTCCGGTTCGATGTCGGGAAAAAGGGAAGTCGCCACCGCTTCCGATGGGGTATCTGTAACGGCAGGTGCGGCGACTGCCTCCGGCTGTGTTTCCTCCTGTCGTGGCTGCTCACGGGAAGTTTCCGGCACGGCTTTCACTTCCGTCTTTTCCGCCACTTGTTTCTCATTATGCTGCCTTGCCAGCTCCCGAAGTTCCTTCCTGCGCTCCGGCGTGAGTCCCATCATCATCTCGTAGAAGCCGTTGATGGGAGGATTGGTTTCCCAGTCCAGCTTTGCATAGATGTCGTCCGGGTCGGCAGGCTTGGCGGTGTTCTCCGCTTTCACCTCCTTATTCTCCATTGCGGGTTTTGCAGTTGGAGCTGTCGGTGTAACCGTGACTTTCGGTTTGGGCGGAGTGGACTTTGCCGTAACTGCCTTTTCACCGTCTTTTCTTTTTGGAGGTTTTAGGCTGGCTGACCTCTTCCGTCATGCCCCAGAGGTCGAGCAACGTGAGCTGCACTCCGGCGGAATATTTCGGACGAGGTTCTATCTCCGGCTTTTCCTCTGCGGATTGCGGTTTCTCCGTCGGAGTTTCCACCGCTTGTGCCGGAGGTACTGTTTCCAATTTTATGGCAGGACGCTCCATTTCCTTTTGTACGGCAACCCTCTCTTCCGTTCCCGCCTGCCGGATTGTTCCCGAATACAGGCGCATGGCGAGCCTGTAATGGAAATCCTCGTCAAGCATACGGCGCAAGTCCCCGGCTATGCCTGCGGTCTTGCCCTCGTGCAGATAGACCATAGCGGGTTTCCCGTAGGGGTCTGTGTCAAGTTTCGCCGTCGTATGCACGATGCGTTCCGGGTGGTGGATGAAATAGGCGTTGTCGGTCAGGTCGGTTTTCGTGTCCGTCTGTATCACGGTCATCAGCCGCTCGTCCTGCGACATTTCCTTCTTGCTGAGGTTCTTTTGCAGGACAATCAGGTCACTGCCCACTTCTGTCCCCGCGTTGTCCGTGAACAGGTTGTTGGGCAGGCGTATCGCAGATACCAGATTAGCCTGACTGAACAGCTCGTTACGCACGGAGGTCTTGCTGCTGTTCAATACCCCTTGCGAGGTGATGAACGCCACGATACCGCCGTTACGCACGGCATCCAGTCCTTTGAGAAAGAAATAGTTGTGGATGGCTTTCTGTGCCGATCGTCTGCCGAAGGACCCACTCTTTTCAAATTCCGCGTCGAACACGGCAATGTCACCGAACGGAATGTTGGACATCGCCAAGTCGAAATAATTGTTGAACGGTCTTTCGATTTTCTCAAAACCGCAGGTGCGCGTTTTCTTGTCGGGATAGAGATGCCGCAGGATTGTACCCGTGAGCAGATCCTTCTCGAAAGCCATCACGTCCGCACCGGGGCTGTGCCGTAGCACGGAATCCACGAACACGCCGACACCTGCCGACGGTTCGAGCATACGGGTGGGACGGACGCTGTAATCCGCCAGCACGTCCGCAAGGGTGTCGGTTATCTCTTTGGGGGTGTAGAAAGCGGTCAGCACGGACGCTTTCAGCGAATCCACAAACCGCTTGTACTCCGTTTCGTCATTGCTGTTCTCACGGATAAGCCTGTGCAGCTCCACCGTCGGGGCGAACAGTTCGAGGTCGGATTTCGCCCACCGGACGGCATCCGTCAGTTCCTTCGCAGGGTTGAGGATACATTTCAGACCGCCGAAACCGCAGTACCTTTGGAGTATGGCACGCTCTTCGGTTGTCGCCGTTCTCTGTTCCCTGTCAAGGATGAATGCCGTCCGTATCGCCTCGATGTTGTCCCGCAGTTTCTGTTTGCGGTTAAACGCCATATTCGTCTAAGTAAAGGACGGTTGCCCCCGTCAGCTCCGTGTAGAGCAGGTCGTAATCGGAAGACAGGGCGAAGTTGTCGTCCGAGAGGTCATAGACGGAGAACACGTTGCCGACAAGCGGCAGGAGTTTATGGATAAAGGCTTCACGCTTCTCTTCCGGCACTTCATCGGAAAACTCGTTCTCCACGACTTCGCGGAGGATGTCGTAACGGGAATAACGCAGCCCGCGCAGCAGCGTGTCCATAGCCAGTTCCTGCGCACCGTCGGCGGGATAGCCTTCGAGCCGAGCCTTTTCATACGTTTCGGCGGCACGGTCGGCGCGTTCCCGTATGAAAGCAGTGTCATCAGCCTGTTCAAACTTGTTCGTGCGGAGATAGTCCAGCAGGTACAGACCGTAATAGGAAAAGTCGGCCTGACCCTCGTTTTTCTTCTTGTTGTTCATTACTTTGGAGTTTAGTGGATTGATATTTAACGGGATAATCGGTTGAAAAAAGGAAGAAAAAGGCACTCGGTATCCCTCCGAGTGCCACCACTAAATCCAAAGTATGAGTGTAATCCGGTATTGAAGAACAATTCATTACTCTGAACAAGTGGCAAAGTTAATACTATTGCTTCCGTCCTGAAAATTTCTTGTCCTTTTTAGCCTCCGGGAACACGAACGTCGTGTTATAATCCCCGTCAAAGGCGACTATGGCATCGAAGTTCTTGCCCTGCTTGCTCTTGAAGCCTTTGAGCAGCTTGGTGTGCCCGTCAGTGAGCAGGTCTTTTATTTCATCGTCGGACAGGGTGCGTCCCGCTTTCAGCCGGAACACGAGAAGCCCGCACTCCGTGTTGTCGCAGCGTACCACCTTGCCGTAGAACCGCATCCTGCCCGTGCCGCACTTGGGACACGCGCAACCGGAATCGCGGCTGCCGAAGAGTTTGTCGCATGAGAGCAGTTCGGAGGTAATCTCACGTGTGCCTCTATCTCTTTGCGGAAGGTATCGGCGGACAGCTCCCCACGCTCGATGCGTGCAAGTTCCTTCTCCCATTCGCCTGTCATGGCGACATCGGCGATGCGCATCGTCTTCACCACGGAATTGAGTGCAAGCCCCTTTTCAGTGGGGACAAGCGATTTCTTGCAGCGTTCCATGTAACCGCGCTTGAAGAGCGTTTCGATGATGGAGGCGCGTGTGGCGGGAGTACCGATGCCGCAGTCCTTCATCGCCTGCCGCAGTGCGTCATCCTCGATTTCCTTGCCCGCCGTTTCCATTGCGGACAGCAGGGTGGCTTCGGTATGTAGCGGCTTGGTTTGGTCTTCCCTTCTGTGATGGAAGAGGCTTTCAGTGTCAGCGTGTCGCCTTCCTGCCAGCCGGGGATAGTGGTTTCATCCTTGTTTTCCTCGCCATAGACGGCACGCCATCCGGCTTGCCTGATGACGCTGCCTTTCACGGTAAACTCCACTCCGGCACATTCCGCCATGACAGCAGTCACGTCCTTGACGCATTTTTCGGAGAATGCCTCTATCATGCGTCCGGCAATCATCTGATAAATGGTGCTGTCCTCTTTGAGAGGAAGAGCGGTTTCTCTCCCGTGACGAGCAGGGCATGGTGGTCTGTTACCTTGCCGTCATCCACGCTGCGGCGTGTCGGGATGGCTTTTGCCCGCACCTTGTCTTTCCATTCGGGCTGCGTGCCGATAAAGGCGAGCAGCTTGGGGATTTCAGCGAACACGTCTTCGGGGATGTAGCGGCTTCCCGTTCTCGGATAGGTTATCAACTTCTTCTCGTAGAGCTTCTGCGCGATTTCAAGCGTCTGTTCCGCCGTGAAGCCGTGCTTGGCGTTGGCTTCTTTCTGGAGCGTGGTCAGGTCGTACAGCAACGGGGTATCCTCCGTTTTCTCCTTGCGCTCGGCTTTCGTTACCGTTGCGAAGCCTGTCGCCTTTACCTTATTATATAGCTCCGTTGCCGGTTCTTTCGACTTCCATTTTTCAGAGGATGAGAATTTCACGACCTTGCCGTCGCAACCGTCCGTTGCGATATGGAGCTGCCAGAAGGCTTCGGGCGTGAAACGGCGGTTCTCCCAGTAGCGTTCACACACCATCGCCAGCGTGGGTGTCTGCACCCGTCCGACGGAATACGTGCCGTGTCCGGCGGCGATGGAGAGTGCCTGCGTGCCGTTGATGCCCACGAGCCAGTCGGATTCGCTTCGCGCTTTGGCGGCGAGGTATAGGTTGTCATACTTGCCGCCGTCTTCGAGGTTGCGCAATCCCTCGCGGATAGCCTTGTCGGTGAGCGAGCTTATCCACAGGCGCACGAAAGGAGTGGTACTGCCCGTGTAGTGGTAGAGGTAGCGGAAGATAAGTTCACCCTCGCGTCCGGCATCGGTCGCCACGATGATTTGTTCGCTTGCATCGAACAGTCTTTTGATGACTTTTATCTGCGACACCACGCCGCTGTCGGGCTTGTAGCCCTTCTCTGTCCTGACCTGACGGGGGACGAGCGTGAAGGTGTCGGGGATAATCGGGAGGTTGTCACGGACGAATCCGCGCACGCCGTAGCCGTCAGGCATGGCAAGCTGGACGAGGTGTCCGAATGCCCATGTCACGGCATAGCCGCCTCCTTCGAAATATCCTTCCTCTCTTTTTGTCGCGCCCACGATGCGGGCGATTTCACGTGCCACGGAGGGCTTTTCTGCAATGATTGTCTTCATGTTTTCTTGCTTTTTGTTGATACTTTGGATTTTATTTTGGATTCAGTGGCGGACACGGGATTACATTTTCATGCCCTTGCCCGTTTTCTTCGGTTTGTCCTGCTGCTGTTGCTGGCGGGCGGTCTTCGGGGCTGTCTGACCTTTCTGCAAAGGCTCTTTCAGGTTCTTTGTCGCCTCGTTGGTCTTGCCCTCGTTGTTCACCGCCACCTGCGTGCGGCTCTCGTTGGACGGGGCGACCTGCTGCCCGACATCGGGGTTCGTGTCGTAGCGGTATGGGCGTCCCTTCTCCGGGTTGAACTTGATATACATCGTGGCATGGAAGCCCTGCTTGTCGGTCACGTTCTCCAGCTTCACGGCCTTGCCCGCCACATAGTCGGCTTTCTGCTGTTCGGTGAAGTTCACGCCGCTCCATTTGCTGATGGGGCGGATGCTGCCGTCCTCGTTCGTCCACGTGTTGCGGCGTTGCTCCTTCTTGGTCTGGTCGGCATTTTCCCCGCCTTGCGCCTGATTTTTCGAGGTGTCGCCTTTGGTTTCCTGCGTCTGTGCGGTACGGGGTGACTTGCCGGTTCCCGGCACGAACTCCACGCCGCGCTGCTCCACGTTCACTTGCAGGGTGGTGACGAACTTCCTGCCATCGTTGCGCTCGATGAGCTTGTCGCGCACGGGCAGTCCGGCGCGGAGCATGTCCCGTTCCTGCGCGGTGATTTCCGTCTTGCCGATGCGCTCCGGGATGCGCACCTTGCTCGCCGGAATGTCCGTGATTTCATTCGTCTTGCGGTCGATGCTGATGTAGGAGGGGATGATTTCGCCCGTTTCCCTGTCCACAATGTCCACGACCCTGCCGAGGTTGCCCGTTTCGCGGAGGTTCTTCCGGTCATTGTCGGAGAATTTGTGTTCCTTGTACTCATCTAACTTCTGCTCCTTGCGGATGAAGTGCGGCACGAGGCTGACATTCCCCTCGCCGTCCTTCTTGAAGGAGAGGCGGGCGTCCAGCTCGAACGATTCGCCGCCGAAGGTCGGTTTGACCTTCACCAAGTCGGACTTGCCGTAGTGGAGCATCTTCGTAAGGTCACCGGACTTTTCAAGGTCGTCACGCTTCACGCCCCATCTGTCCTCCAGTTCCTGCCAGTTGATTTTACTCTCGTCGATGGGCCGGTAGCCCCGTTTGCCCTGCGTCTGTTCGGAATTGTCCTGTTGCTGTTCTTTCTGTTGTTCCATGTTCTCCTGTTTTTGAGGTTCTTGTTTCTCTGTCTGTTGTGCTGCCATCTCTTCCTGCACCTTCTTCTCATAGTCGGAGGTGTCCACCTTGTGAGGGGCGAGCAGCTCCTTGTTCGCTTCGGGGTCTTTCAGCAGTTGCTTCATCACCTCTAAGAGATTTTCAGCTTGGTCCGCCGCGATGCGGTAGAAACCGAAGCGGCTGGGTTCCTTGCACTGCCGGAAGAAGTTCTTGAAGAAGTTGTCCAGCACGTCGCCATGTCGGTCGAATTGCAGGAAACTCTGCGCGTTCTCCGCTTTCGCGGGGGTGCGCTTAGGGGTGTGCCGTCCGCGTTCAGCCCGGCTACCACGCTGATCTCGCCTGTCTTCTCGTCACGGACTACCAGCACGTCCTTTTCGTCTTTTTTCTTTGCCATCTAAAAATGTTTTAATGGGTTATTTATGAAAGAAATTATGGATACGAGCCTTGTAGAAGGCTATATCTTCTTTTTTGAAGTCCTTGATATGGTTGGAAAGGAATGTCAGCACATCCTCCTCGCTGTAATAGGTTTTCTTGCCCAGTGTCTTGTAGGGCAATGCACCGACGCTGCGGTAGCGTTGCAGTGTGCGCTTGCTTATCTGGAGCAACATGCACAAATCCTGATTGTCGAAAAGGCGGATGCTTTCCGTGATAGTGGGCTGTTTCCCCTCAGCCTTCATCGCCAGCAGCAGTTCGTCCTGACGGTCGAGCCGTTCCATCAGCTTCTGCATCCAGCCCTCGAAGTTGTTTCGTGTGAGCAGTTCCATAGCTATGTCCTCCTTCCTTTGGGTGTGCCGCCCGTGCGCAGCGTGTGGTTGTGGAACAGGGTGTCTATTGTCCCTTCCTCGTTCCTTACTGTGTTGTCCTCCAATAGCCGCAGTATCTCGGAAAGGCGGTAGCGGCAGCTTCCGCGTACCACCACATACTCGATACGGTGGTCGGTGCGCATACGCTGCATGGTGCGCTTGCTCACGTTGAGCATCTTCGCCGCCTGTGCCGTGTCAAGCAGCTTGTCTTCGGTTTCCCGCTTCCGTTTCTTCTCGTCCCTTGCCTCGCGGATGTACCCTGCGATGTTCGCAATCTGCGCCATCATCTCCTTGTAGGCGGAACTTTCCATCGTTATCACTTTCATATTCAGTCCTTTCTTTTTGTTTCTGCGGCAAAATTCGGCAATAAACAAAAGGGGCTTTAACAACTCACTACGTGACTCACGTAAGATTTTTACGGAAGATGGCTCCATAACCCGGTCAAACGGCGCAACAGGCAGCCTTTCAGCGGAAAACGGTACGTCTTGTATGCCGTTTCGTTACCTTTGCGGCAAACTCTAAATGACATGAATATGGAAATAGTATCTATCGAGAAAAAGACTTTCGAGATGATGGTGGCGGCATTCGGCGCACTCTCGGAGAAGGTCGCCGCCCTGAGGCGCAAAAGCGACACGGGGCGCATGGAAAGATGGCTCACGGGCGAGGAGGTCTGCGGGCAGTTGAGAATAAGCCCGCGCACGTTGCAGACGCTGCGCGACAGGCGGCTTATCGGCTACTCGCAGATAAACCGCAGGTTCTATTACAAGCCGGAGGAGGTGAAGCGGCTGATACCGCTTGTCGGCACGCTCTATCCGCATGGCAGATGATTTGATTTATTCACCCACTGAATCCGAAGTTATGATGAACGAGACCAACGATGTTTTTACGATGGAAGACGAGCCGATAGCCTCTGTGATGCAGGATATGCGCAAAGGCTCTAAATGGCTGTCCGCATTTCTGAAAGCTACCGTCCTCCGCTGGACGGGGAGCGTTACCTGACGGACGGCGAGGTGGCGGAACTGCTCCGTGTGAGCCGACGCACCTTGCAGGAATACCGCAACAACCGCGTGTTGCCTTTTATCCTTTTGGGAGGGAAGGTGCTTTACCCGGAAACGGGGCTGCGCGAGGTGCTGGAAGCGAACTACCGCAAGCCGCTGGAGTGAGGCGGTTGCATGAAAAAGTAAACGGGCGACACCTTTGTGGTGCTGCCCGTTTACTTGTCTTATGGGGTATGTGCAATCAGCAATACCCGGCTTTTCCGTTCTGAATGAACATCACGTATGCCTGCCGGTTATCTTTTGAGAGTGCCTTTCCCACCAGCCATGTGCGGAACAGGTGGGTGTTGTAGGTGTTCAGCCGGAAAGCGACCGGGATGATGATTTCAAGCGCGTACACGTCCGCGTACAGCCCGTTTTCAAGCTGCATGTAGCGACACAACTCGTAGTCGTTAAGCACGTCCGACTTGCGGACTGCTTTGATGGCAGCGTTCACTGCCGGACGGTCGTATGGAACAGTCCGGCGATTTCGGTGGCGGTCATCCACACTTCGTTACCGGTTACGCTGACCGCCTTGTCCTCTATGATGATTATGTCACGCTTCATGGCTTCTCTTTTAGATGGTACAACCTGCAAATTCCTCAATGCCGTTCAACCTTGCCGCAAGGATCTCCATGTCTTGATTGAGTTTTTCTTTGGTTATCTTCGCGTAAATCTGCGTTGTCTTTATGCTCTTGTGTCCGAGCATAGAACTGACCGTTTCGATGGGTACGCCGTTGGAGAGAAATACCGTTGTGGCCGCCGTGTGGCGGCTCTGATGCCACGTGATATGCTTGGTGATGCCGCAACGCTTGGCGACGGCACGGATACCGGCAAGGCACGTGTTATAATGCGGAACGGAAATATCCTGCCGTTCTCGCACAGTCCACGGTATTTGCCGATTATGCGGTTGGCGATGTCAAGCAGGCGGATGTTGGACACCACGCCCGTTTTCTGGCGGTTGATGTTTATCCACTCGTGTTCATCGAAATAGGTGCGGATATTCTCTTCCGTGAGGTTGCGCATATCCGAGAATGACAATCCGGTGAAAGCGCAGAACAGGTAGAGGTCACGGTACAGTTCCTGTTTGGCGTTTTTCAGTTTGCCCTCCATCAGCAGGCGGATTTCCTCTTTGGTAAGGAAACTGCGTGTCGTTTCCTCCTTCTTGATTTCATACTCGCGGAACGGGTCGCGCGTCAGCCACTCGTTGTTGATGGCGATGAATACCATCGTCCGTAGCGGGCAGACGTACAACCAGACGGTATTGGTGCAACAGTGCTTGTCCGTGCGCAGGAACATCTCGAAGTCGGAGATGAAAGCCGGGGTAAGCTCTTTCAGGGCGATGTCCTTCACATGGTAGCGGATGTCGAGGAACTCTTGCAGGTGCTTGTAAACGATACGGTACTTTTCCAGTGTGCCTTTGGCTTTCATGCCTGCCTCCACCTGTTTCTCATAGTCCTCGTTGTGCTGGCGGAACACCTGCATCAGCGTGTGATAGCGGTGTTCCAGTCCGAGAAAGGCGTTTTTCACCTTTTCCGCCGTGACGAAGTTGTCACGCTCCATGATTTCCTGATAGTGTCTGTTGATGCGTACCCGCATTTTGTCAAGCATACGGTTCGCTTCGAGTGCCGCCGTGCTTCTGCCCGTGACACGTCCCCCTTTGGTGTCCCACAGTTTCGGATCGACAGTCAGCTTGCAGCTGAACTGCGTCTGGCTGCCGTCCACCGTGATGCGTCCCATGACGGGAACTGTCCGTCCTTTTCGCTACCTGACGCTTGAGATAGTAGATTACTGAAAATGTACTCTTCATCGTCCTTAATTTTTTTGGTTTCAAAATTAGTTGGTGAAGAGTCCGGTGTCGGTACGCAAAACGGGGAGGAACGGCGTAATCTTTTCCGTAAGCAAATTTTTCGCGTGAGTTGTCGGTAACTCACTATTCCTTAGAGCCTTGTTTCGCTATCCGTACCCGTTTGTCGCATTTTCGGGCATGGTTACGAACAAGTAACGTAGCGGCGTCAGGATTTGGCTTTGGCAGGGATTGTAATGGCTTCACGAATTTTCGCCACTTCAACTAAAACCCTTGTAACTCAATTCTATCACTATATCTTTCCGCATTTCACTTTTTTGTAGTAACTTTGCAAAAAAAGAATACTAACTATTAATTAAATCTTTATCAACTATGTTTGAAGGACAGCCTAAAGGCTTATACGCATTAGCTCTCGCCAATACCGGCGAACGCTTTGGTTATTACACCATGCTTGCTATTTTCACTCTTTTCCTGCAAGCGAAATTCGGCTTTACAGCCGCCACGACGTCAACAATCTTTGCCAGTTTCCTGGCAGGAGTGTATTTCATGCCGCTTATCGGAGGTATCCGGCCGATAAATTCGGTTATGGCAAGATGGTTACTACCGGTATCGTTATCATGTTTGCCGGTTATGTGCGCTGGCTATCCCGATGGCAACCAATATCGGATTGTATTCCATGTTCGGCGCTCTTGCCCTGATTGCTTTGGGAACCGGACTTTTCAAGGGAAATCTGCAAGTAATGGTAGGTAATCTGTATGATGCTCCCGAGTATAGCGCGAAACGTGATACCGCTTTCAGTTTGTTCTATATGGCAATCAACATCGGTGCCCTGTTCGCTCCGACTGCCGCTACTGCCATGACCAACTATGTGTTGGTCAAAGCAGGTTTCAGCTATGTACCCCAGATACCTTCTTTGGCACACCAGTTCCTGGACGGTACGATAACGGCCGAAGGCGAGGCCACACTGACTGCCATGCAGACCGCACAGAATTTCACAGGAAGTATGGCCGATTTCTGTACTACCTATATTGATAAATTGTCAGAAGCCTATAACTATGGTTTTGGTGTGGCATGTATCTCATTGATTGCCTCTATGGCTATTTATGTTATTTTCCGTTCTACATTCAAACATGCCGATTACAACTCCAAGCAGGCTAAACCGGCCAATGTACACGAAGAAGAGCTGACTCGCACAGACCAAAGAACGCATCGTCGCTTTGTTGCTGGTATTCGCTGTGGTTATTTTCTTCTGGATGGCATTCCATCAGAACGGTCTTACCATGACCTTCTTCGCCCGTGACTACACGGCACATGAGGTAACCGGTCTGGATCGCCTTGGCTTCAGCGTATGGAATCTGGCTCTGCTTATTGTAACCGTTTATGCAGGTTTCTCACTGTTCCAGTCCAAGACAGGCAAGGGCAAATTGATTTCAGGCGTTATTGCTACCTTGGCTCTTGTGGTTTTAGGAGTCAATTATGGTACTATGGACCCTACATTGCCTATCCTTCCTCAGATTTTCCAACAGTTTAACCCCTTCTTCGTTGTCGCTCTGACTCCGGTATCACTGGCAGTATTCGGTTCATTGGCAAAGAAAGGAAAAGAGCCATCAGCTCCGCGTAAAATCGGTATCGGTATGGTGATTGCCGCAGTAGGTTTCATGTTGCTGGCATTCGGCTCATTCGGTCTGCCTACTCCTGCCGAAGTAGAAGCCAATGGTATTGCCGAGAGCGCGTTGGTTTCACCCAACTGGCTGATCTCGACTTATCTGGTATTGACTTTTGCCGAATTGTTCCTGTCACCGATGGGTATCTCATTTGTTTCCAAGGTAGCTCCTCCCAAGTATAAAGGCGCTATGATGGGACTTTGGTTTGTGGCTACTGCTATTGGTAACTATCTGGTAGCTATCATCGGTTATTTGTGGGGTGATATGCAGTTGTGGATGGTATGGAGTGTATTGATTGTGTGCTGCTTGCTTTCCGCATTGTTCATCTTCTCTATCATGAAGAAACTGGAAAAGGTTGCGAAATAATTCCCGCCTATATTATATATGAAAAAGAAGCCCGCTTAACCAATCAAGCGGGCTTCTCTTTTTTTATAAATTACAGAAGAAGGATACGAAAACAGGAACACTCATATCAATCAGTATTCCGTGGAATATGGCCAGGGGAATCATGTCTTTTCCCGAATAACGTGTGATGGATGGCAGCAATACATCCATCGAGTTCACCGGCAGCCGAGATAGGAGCCAGCTGTCCGAAATATTTCCGTATGAGCGGAGCACCGAGCAATGCCATCATCTCTCGGAAAATATTGGCCAGTAACGCAATGGTTCCCAATTCGGTGGCCAGTTGTAATCCGATAGACGGTTCCTTGAACTGTGTGATCAGGATGGAGGATAGTGAATAATAGGCAAAGCCGCTGCCCACCGCCATACAGTCGAATACACTCCATTGGCTTAATAGCAGGCTGGCCAGTGCCGAGAAAAGCAAGGTTCCCGCAATGGTAGCCATCGGTACCAGGAGCATTTTCAGCCGTAAGCTTTTAATCAGTTCTTTCAATTTCTTATTGCTGCCTATGCTGATTCCTACTTGGAGCATCAGTGCATAAAGCACATACATGGAAACAGAGTGCATGTCATACTGGAAATTATTGACAGCTCCAATCATACATCCTGCACAAAAAAATGCGACAACAACCAAACTGCCTTTCATTGTTTGCCTCCTTTCTTAAAAAACAGATGAAATACCAGGAAAGAAGCTAGCATACTGCCCAAAATGCTTAATGTAGCCAATATAGCCGCCTGCCATCCGAATCTGCCTAAATTGTTAATGATTAAGCTGTTGGATCCGATAGAGATTCCCAAAACAAACAACAGCAGGAAGATAGTGAGTGATGTACTCTTTTCTATTTTCTGTAAAAACTGCAAGTTGCGCAATACATATCCTATACCGATACCAACAAACATAATAGATATAATAGTAAACATAGCAATCAATTTTTTTAGTAAAACATATACAACCCGACGGTTTCACCGAATGAGAACCATCATGCAATATATCTTTCATCGGGCACGTGTGGGTAGGATGAAAGTTGGGTAATAAATTACGTGTGAGTGGAAATCTAAACAAATCCGCTGAACCAATGTACATGCACAATGAAGTGATTACACAGGGGGGTATTTCCCGATGTAAGGTGATGTATGCTGTATGTAGTCTGTAATTGGTTCATATCATTGATTCATTTGCGGTGCAAAGATAATCCTTTTATGTATATTTTCAAAATAAATATTCATAAATCTTCTTCTGTTACCTTTGGACGGATATAGCGTGTTTTTTAATTTAATCGGAGATTTTGAAATAAACTCTCGGTTTTTTATTCCCTTATTCATAAGATTTTTTGTAAAAGCGGTTTTGTCCGTTGGACACCATTGCCAAAACGATTTTTGAGCAAGCGTGTGCCGACTACCGCCTAACCGGAGAAAAAGGTACAGCCTCGTGCGCCTAGACGATGTTTAGACTGATGACGCAATGTCCCTTTCTTTTGTACTTATGCTAAAAGGTGCTTTTACGGGCTACCAAATGATATTTCTTTTTTTTCGTTGTCCCCTTTTGCCGGAAGCGGGAAGAATGATTGTTGCCACTCGGTTGAACAAGGACACACGAAGGGACTTCATAGATTTCTTTCTAAGCGAGGCGGATCCGACCTATTGGAGAGAGATACTGAAACTGACAATCTAAAACGACAGCGATATGAAAGGAACAGATCATTCCAAGAGAACGATACAGATGTATCTTGGAACGGCGTGCAGAGGAAGATGCGTTTTTTGCGAAGAACTATTACATGTATTCTCATATTCAGAAATTCGAAGAATTGACATAAATTGGTTAATTTTGCCATATCGAACCGAAGTGTATGGATATTTGGAGTAAGAAGAAGCGTTCCGCCGTCATGGCGAAAATCAAGGGCAAGGACACGAAACCGGAATGGATCGTGCGCCGTTACCTCTTCTCCCGTGGCTACCGTTACCGCAAAATGTAAAGGGGCTGCCGGAACTCCGGATATCGTATTGCGCAAATACGGCATCGTGATTTTTATTCACGGATGTTTTTGGCACGGGCATGAGGTGGACGGTACCATGCCCAAGACCAACCGCGAGTTTTGGAAAAATAAGATTGAAGGGAACAAGCTGAGGGACAAGCGTAACAAGGAGAAGTTACGTAAAATGGGTTGGTCGGTAATAACCGTGGGAGTGTCAGTTGAAATCTGCGGTGAGGCAGCAGACGTTGCTGGAGATAGAATATTACATCAACCATACGTATTTGGAACGATTCAGGTCGCGACCTTCCATGTTTTATGAAATACCGGAGGACAAAGATCCCCCCGGCGTGGTGACCGAGGGCGAAGCGGAATATGGGAAGAGGTGATTTATACTGAATAGATGGGGTTACTGTTTTGTTTTAATTTAACCATTTCGATGAATGAAGCCAATGTCTCAATTTCAGGTTGGAACTCTTTGTCAAATGATGTCCGGTAAGAGGCAGGGACAACAAGTTTAAGGTGTTCGTGCTTCATTTCCCGAAGCTGATTCTTGGAAATGCCTTGTTGCAGGGTAAACAAGTATTTGGTTTCGATGCGGTCTGCTTCGTTCAGAACTTGTCGCCAACGGTCTTTGCAGGTTGTTTTTGCTCCAAGAAATACCAATTTGTTAGCAGGAAACAGCATGTTATGGTAAGCTTCTCCGTTGGGAAACAGGAAATCGGGCTTTTTATTGTCTTCCGTCACGGCTTGTTCTTCGTATTCCAATTGTGCCGCCGTAAATATCGTTGCAAGGTGATGCTCCAAGGATTTGCCTGCGCGGGATTTGCGACGGTTGAGAATATATTTATAATTGACATCATCTTGACATTAAAAGGCTTCTATAAATAGGTCATTCTTCTCCTCAACAGCGGAATAGAGTTTCCACAATCCATTTTAATAATTGTTCATCGGGAAACTTGCAAATATGAAAGTCCGTGATATGATGAGCTTTGTTATATATGTCTCTGGCGAATTGAGCATTGCCAGTTTTGCAAAATCGGTGTATAAGGTAACTCCTTTCTTGATGCCATTTCAACTGCCATTACTGTACTTTTATTAAGATCAATCATTGATTTGTTTTCTCCGGAGAAAGGTTAATAGGCAAAGAAATCGTCAATGTCCTTGATCTGTCTCAAGACGAAACCATAATAATAACTTCGCTCTGTTCCCAACAATGACAACCTACATTGTTCCTCAAAAGAAGCCTTGAAAAACGGGTTAACGGTATCATTACGTGTTCTTGCCCATAATAGACTGTCAGTTGTAAAAATCATCTTGCCATTTGACTTACCATCTTGTCTTTGTTTTCACCTTTCACTCCCGGAGTGTCGAACAAAAGTGCCGCTGCGCATTTTGGTATATAGAAGCCAGTTGAGTGAACCATTTTAATCAGTATCATTGGCTGTAAGAAACGGCAAAATGCATATTTGCATTTTGTACTTTACTATGGCACTATTTAGAATTTCACTCATAATAATATCTTTAACATTCTTTATATTTCTTCTCGATAGATGTGCCTTCATATTGGCTAAAATGCGTTCGCTTTACATAGAAGTTTTCACGGTCATCTTCAAATTCATTCCAATATTCTTCATTTTTTCCTCCGTGTGACATTCCGGAGATTCTTTCCTCTGTTTGTGGAATAAGGATTTCGGAACCATCCTTATAGTAACGGCATAAGTAAGGAAACCATCAGATCCACCATCGAAACCATTCCATTTCCTTGCGCGATCTTTTCAAAATATTTTGCAGATAGTCCAAAGCTTATACCAAGGTATTTTTCGTCAAATTCAGTCCAGTATTTTTCGTCTTTGTTGATTGTTTATGCTATAAATTGTTCCTTATTCCGATTAAAACCTACTATCATGATACGTTCCCGATGTTGTGGCACATAGGTTTGTCCGTCCATGACAAGGTAGTGGAGTGAATAACGCAATTCCTCTAATGTGCCCTTGATTACCTTGAACGTGTTGCCTTTGTCATGAGACATCAGGTTTTTCACATTCTCCAAAAAGAATGCTTTGGAACGGTGACGACTGATAATGTCTGCCACATCAAAAATAACGTACCTTGTGTTTTATCCTTGAAGCCCGTTTCCCGTCCGAGACTTTTTCTTCGATACTCCGGCAATAGAAAATGGTTGACACGAAAAGCCGGCACATAGCACATCAAAATTCCGAGGGATATAGCTTTTGGTTATTTCTTTTGTAATGTCGCCAAAAGGCATTTCTCCAAAGTTTGCCAAGTAAGTCTTTTGGGCATATTTGTTCCATTCCGACGAGAATACACACTTGCCACCTTGCGCCTGCATGGCTAGGCGGAAACCTCCCATTCCGGCAAATAGGTCGATGAAAGTGAATTTTGTTTTTTTAGGATCAGGAAATGGTACGTTGAAGAAATCCGAGAACAGACCGTATGCGGTAGGATCTTCTGCGACTTTGGTCACATATTCATCCGTTATTTCTTCTTTCTTGCTCTCTTTTTTCTGCTCTAAAACTCACGGATGGCGTATATCACTTCCCGCTTACTTTCTTTGCTTTCGATGCAGTCGTTGTTATGCAGATAATGGCTGAGTACAGCCAATTGATTTTCCCAACTGGTCTCTCCGTACACTTTTATGTTGTTTTGCTCGTCAATTTCCTCGGGGAAATCGGCGAGCTTAATATCTTGTATGACTGTTTTTGCGATCATTCAATTTGTGAATTAATTAATGAGGACAAAAGTACTGCTTTTATCGAGAATAGCGAATAACAAGTTTTAAAGATTCTGTATTTTATTCCTTTTGTAGCGTTTGGTGTCGAGGATAAAGATTTTCATCAGTGACGTTTTTAATCCATGGGGTAACTATTATTTTCGGGCATGGTTACGAACAAGTAACGTAGCGGTGGCAGGATTTGGTTTCGGCGGGGATTGTAATGGCTTTACGAATAATCGGCAGTTCAACCGACACTATTGTAACTTAATTCTATCACTATATCTTTCTGTGTTTCACTTTTTTTCGTAACTTTGTCATCTATATAATAAACAAAAGGAATGGATTACACCGAACAGTTTATCCGGCTGAATTGCAGCTTGATGTCGGATTACAAAATGATGAAGCTGAATGCCGAAATGAAATGCATGGGAATAGGATTATATATTCAAATGATATTGTTCCTGCGAAGGCAACAGGAATACAAACACGATTTTAACGAACTGGATTTGTTGGCTGAACAATGGGGGGCTACAGTGGAAGATCTGCAGCATCTCATTAAAGACTTTAACTTGTTTGTCATAACGGAGGACGGATATTTCCGATGCCTGTATCTGGATGAGGTGATGGGTTATCAGAATAAGCTTTCAGCAACGTGCCGCCGCCGGTAGCAAAGGCGGAAGAAGCAGCAAGAAAAAGACTGTGCAGACAGCTGAAAAAGTAATCACTTCTACTGTCCTCACGGCAGCGGATAAAGAAGCGAATGACGATGCAGGCAATAAGGAAAACAACACGGAAAGCAATGCGGAAAACAGTGTAAAATGCATGAAAAACACGATTGAAAAAAGTGATGATGAAAATGTAACCGAAAACACACTGCAATGCATTGATAATGAATGTGTTAATGGGGATTTGCAAGCAAGCTTTAAGCAAAACTTTATAAGAGAAGAAAAGAATAGAGAAGAGAAGAAAAAGAAAGATGATGTTAACATCATACAAAGAAACATCGGCATCGGCAACAACATGTTTTTGCTATGAAAAAAATGTCAGGGTAACACTTCGACAGAAACGCTATATCAATGAGATTTTCCCTATCCGGGTTCGGGTGGATACACCACGCACGATTCCGGATTTGGAAGAAAGAGGAGTTGGACCGCCCATGGATAAATGCATATCGTATCTTTGTTGAATGCTATTTGCCTCCCCAGGTACGCGCCGTTAATCACGGAAGATATGGATCTTTCACGTGTAAGATGCTATATCTTACAGCTGTAAGATTATAAATCTTTCACCTTCATCGTCTGGACATTGCGAAAGAGTTCAGCCGGTCTGTGCGTGGTGGAATATAACCGTCTGCCGCTTGTTTTCACGAATACCGTCTGGGGTATCTCAAGAAGATGCTCAGCAGGGCAAATATCCCGATGGCTACCGGATAGTACAAGTATTCGATAATGCTCAAAGGAGACAGGGAAGCCAGTTTGGCAGCAATCAGCATTTGTGCTCCGTAAGGGATGATTCCCTGGATGACACACGAGAAAGTATCCAGAATACTTGCACTCTTGCGTTTGTCCACCCTGTAGCGGGTAGCGATATCGTTGGCAAGCGGTCCCACTGTGATGATGGCTATCGTATTGTTGGCTGTGCAGAAATTGGCGATACTCACCAAAGCCGCGATGCAAAGTTCGGCTCCGCGTTTGCTGTTGACGTGTTTGGTCAGTTTTTGGATGATATAGTCCACTCCGCCATTAAAACGGATCAGTTCCAGCATACCGCCTGCCATCAAGGTGATGATGATGAGCTCACCCATCCCGGTGATCCCTGTGCCCATGGAGCCGAGCCAGTCGAACAGGCCGATGCTCCCCGTGAACAGGCCGATCACTCCCGTTGTGGCGATGCCCAGTATCAGTACGAGTGCCACATTCATACCTGCTATGGCGGTTCCCAACACAACCAGGTAGGGGAGGATTTTGATCCATTCCACCGACTGGATGTCGTGGGTGGTCATCACGTCCATCCCTCTGAAAATATAGTAGCCGAAAACCATCAGAGCGGCCGGAAGGGCTATCATGAAGTTTACCCGGAACTTGTCACGCATGGCGCATCCCTGGGTACGGGTGGCGGCGATGGTGGTATCCGAGATGAATGAAAGGTTATCGCCGAAGAAGGCTCCTCCCACCACGATACCTGTCATGAAGGCCAGGTTCATGTCGGTTTCTCTGCGATGCCTGCTGCCACGGGGACTAGTGCCACGATGGTTCCTACCGAGGTTCCGATGGAGAGTGAGATGAAACAGGCAGCCAGGAAGATGCCTGCCAGCAGCAGATTGTCCGGCAGCAGAAGAAGCGTAAGGTTGACGGTCGCGTCAATGGCCCCGATATCTTTGGCACTTTGGGCGAATGCGCCTGCCAGGATGAAAATCCAGATCATCAGCATGATGTTCTTGTTGGCTGCGCCGATGGAATATTGCAGCATTCGCTCATTCAGGCTCAGGCCTTTGGTGATGCATACCGCATAGACCGAGGATACCATGAAAGCAATCGTGATGGGGACTTTATAGAAGTCGTTTACAATGATGGAAGTCACCAGATACAGGCATAGAAATACCAGCAGTGGACTGAGTGCCCATAGACTGGGCTTATTGGTTATTGGAGTTAATTTTTCACCGTTCATGAATTTGTATTTTATAAAATGAGGTGCAAAGTTACAAAAGACTTGCTGTATAACAATATATGGGGAAGGTCACAGCCCCACCTTCGTAACAGGGAAGGCAGGGCTGTAAGGGTATTGGGAAAGTTGGGGATAAAATTGGATTATAGTGTCACGCCTGTCTTGAAGATGGCGATTTCACGATAATTCTTCTTTTCATTGTTTACCGGTTCTCCGCTGGCAACACGGATGATATAGTCTATAAAGCGTTCGCAGGTCTTTTCCATCGGTTCGTTTTCTACGATGACTCCGGCATTGAAGTCAATCCATCCCGGTTTGTTTTTAGCCAGAGTGGAGTTGGTGGAAATCTTCATGGTAGGAACAAACGTACCGAACGGAGTACCGCGGCCGGTAGTGAAGAGCACCATGTGACAGCCGCAGGAGGCGAGGGCGGTGGCAGCTACCAAATCGTTGCCCGGTGCGGAAAGCAAGTTCAAACCTTTCACTTTCAGGCGGTCGCCATAGCCCATAACTCCGTCAACGTATGCTTTGCCACATTTTGGGTACATCCCAACGCTTTGTCTTCCAGGGTGGAGATACCACCTGCCTTGTTGCCCGGTGACGGATTTTCGCCCACTGGCTCGCCGTGTGACAGGAAATATTCCTTAAAGTCATTAATCAGGTGTACGGTCTGCTCGAACAGTTCCTTGGTGCGGCAACGGTTCATCAGGATGGTTTCCGCACCGAACATTTCGGGAACCTCCGTCAGTACGGAAGTACCGCCCTGTGCAATCAGGAAGTCGGAGAACATACCCAGCAACGGATTGGCGGTGATACCTGAGAAGCCATCCGAACCGCCGCATTTCAAGCCTACACGCAGCTCGGACAAAGGAACATCCTCGCGTACATCGGTCTTGGCTTTGGTGTACAGTTCACGCAGAATCTTCATACCCTCTTCAAATTCATCCCTCACTTTCTGGGTTACCATGAACTTTACGCGGTCTGTGTCGTAATCTCCCAGAAACTCGCGGAAAACATCCGGCTGGTTGTTCTCGCAGCCCAGACTGACAATCAGTACGGCTCCTGCATTAGGATGCAGAATCATGTCGCGGAGAATTTTCTTGGTATTCTCGTGGTCATCGCCCAGCTGTGAACAGCCATAGTTGTGAGGGAATGCCACGATAGCGTCCACACCTTCGCAGTTGGTTTCGCGGCGTAACGCTTCGGCCAGTTGTCCGATGATACCGTTTACACAACCCACGGTGGGGATAATCCATACCTCGTTACGGATACCTACATCACCGTTTTTGCGGCGGTATCCTTTGAACGTCAGGTCTTTCTTCGGGATATTGAGGTCTACGCTGACCGGATTGTAGGTGTAATCCAACAGTCCGGCAAGGTTTGTCTTTATCTGGGTTTCATTGATCCAGCGTCCTTGTTCCACGGCAGTCACGGCATGGCCGATGGGGTAACCATACTTGATGATATTCTCGCCTTGGGCGAAATCTTTCAGTGTCACCTTATGGCCGGCAGGCACGTCTTCCTTCAACGTGATGGCATGACCGTCTACCGTGATGGTCTCGCCTGCTTTTAAGTCCGAGATAGCCACCACTACGTTATCAGCCGGATTGATTTTCAAATACTTTGTTTCCATTTCTATTTTTAGTTATCAGATTTACTTTTTATGCGCGTCCAGATAGAAATCCACGTTCTCCACCGCAAGCAGGGTGATGGGCATGTAATTGCATTGTTTCACCTCTTTCTTGAAGATCAGGTGATTGCACAGGCTCTCTACGCCGCTGTATCCTTGTGCGGTAGGTTGCTGAGCAATCAGGAAATCCACTGCGCCCTCTTTCAGACAAGAGACGTTCCGGTGTAATAAATCGTACCCAATCAGTTTGAAATTTTTCATGTTGTGCCCGATGAGATATTCTCCTATAATGTACACTTTCGAGTTGAAAGTGATGCCGCACGTAACCTGTGGGTTCTCTTGGAAAAAGCGGTTCATCAGCGCCTCGTCCTCGTCCGGACGCTTGGCGTAGAGGTTCAGTTCCACTATCTTGCAGTCGGGAAAATGCTCCTGCATATATTTTCTGAATCCTTTTTCACGGTTTTCCTGCTGGTTTGATCCCAGGCGGCCTTCGTTGATTTGTCTGAAGATAACGATTTCTTTGGGACATTCTCCCAACATCATGGCCATGCGGGCGGCAAAGTATCCGCTTTGGTCGGATTTCTGCCCGAAGAATGCCAGCGGATTCAGACTGGCCACGTTGGAGTCTATAAATATATAAGGTATTTCCCGTTCTTGCAACTTGTCGGTGAATCTGGCCGTCATCTCAGGAATAGTGGGGGCGAGCAATACGCCGTCCGGCTCTTGTTTCAGTATTTCCTCACCGGCATTGATGAAGGAGGAATATTCATATTGGTCATAGTACATCACGGACAGGGTGATGTGGAAACTGAAAAGGTTTCTACGGCTCTTTTCATCCCCAGTTCCACATCGGTCCAGTAATCGCCTTCCTTGTGCTGTGGCAGCAGGCAGACAAACAGATACTTTTTGTTGGATGCCAATGCGCTGGCATACATATTGGGCTGGTAATCCAGTTGCTTCAATATTTCTTCCACCCGTTTCCGGCTGGCTTCGGATACCCCTGTGCGGCCATGCAATACACGGTCTACTGTGCCGACTGACACATCTGCCAGGCGCGCGATATCCTTGATTCTGATTCTTTCGGGCAGTTTATTCATACCTTAATTATATATATTGTGCTCGTGCACACTGATAATTTATTTTTTTTCGATACAAATATATAACAATTTTTGGTTTTAAAAAAATAAATAGTACCTTTGTGCGCGCACACGGATGAATTATTTGAGTGGTCTGTTGAGTACAAGGTTACGATGTGATTCGTCTATGGATATGTAAACCAGTATTTTAATTGGGTTGAAAGTTAAACGAATAAATATATAACAATTTAAAATCACGAAATTATGGGAAAAGTAGTAACCTTAGGTGAAATTATGTTGAGATTGTCAACTCCGGGAAACACACGTTTTGTGCAGTCGGATTCATTTGATGTTGTTTATGGCGGTGGTGAAGCGAACGTAGCGGTGAGTTGCGCGAACTACGGTCACGAAGCTTATTTCGTAACTAAATTGCCGAAACACGAAATTGGACAGTCTGCTGTGAATGCATTGCGTAAATATGGTGTGAAGACCGATTTCATCTGTCGTGGTGGCGACCGCGTAGGTATCTATTATCTGGAAACAGGAGCTTCCATGCGTCCTAGCAAAGTAATTTATGACCGTGCCCACTCGGCTATCGCCGAAGCCGATCCTTGCGATTTCGACTTTGACGCTATCATGGAAGGTGCGGACTGGTTCCACTGGTCGGGTATCACTCCGGCTATTTCTGACAAGGCTGCCGAACTGACCAAACTGGCTTGTGAAGCTGCAAAACGTCATGGCGTTACGGTATCTGTAGACTTGAATTTCCGCAAGAAACTGTGGACAAAAGAAAAAGCACAGTCTATCATGAAACCGTTGATGCAGTATGTAGATGTATGTATAGGCAACGAAGAAGATGCCGAACTTTGTCTGGGCTTCAAACCGGAAGCGAATGTGGAAGCCGGTGAAACCAATGCGGAAGGTTACAAAGGAATCTTCAAGGCTATGGCAAAAGAATTCGGCTTTAAATATGTGGTTTCTACCTTGCGCGAATCATTCTCGGCTACTCACAACGGCTGGAAGGCTATGATTTACAACGGAGAAGAATTTTATGAATCAAAACGCTATGACATCAACCCGATTATTGACCGGGTAGGTGGTGGCGACTCATTCTCCGGAGGTATCATTCACGGTCTGCTGACCAAACCGAATCAGGGTGCCGCCCTTGAATTTGCTGTTGCCGCTTCTGCTTTGAAGCATACTATCAACGGTGACTTCAACCTGGTATCTGTAGATGAAGTGGAAGCATTGGCCGGTGGCGATGCCAGCGGACGTGTACAACGCTAAATTTGTTTTTTATAGGAACACGAATGACGCAAATAACGCAAATTTTTGATACATGTTTTATTTGTATCATTTGTGTTCCTATCTTCATTTAAACTAAAATATAACATTATGGCTCGTTTTGATAAAATAGCAGTGTTGGACAAGATTGGTTCAACCGGTATGGTTCCTGTATTCTACCATAAAGATGCAGAAGTGGCAAAGAAAGTAGTGAAAGCTTGTTATGACGGCGGAGTTCGTGCATTCGAATTTACAAACCGTGGTGACTTTGCTCATGAAGTATTTGCGGAAGTTGTGAAATACGCGGCAAAGGAGTGTCCTGAAATGGCTATGGGAGTAGGTTCTATCGTTGATCCTGCTACTGCCGCTCTTTACTTGCAATTTGGGGTGCTTGCTTTGTGGTAGGTCCGTTGTTCAATCCTGAAATCGCTAAAGTGTGCAACCGTCGTTTGGTGGCTTATACTCCGGGATGCGGAAGCGTGTCCGAGGTGGGTTTCGCTCAGGAAGTAGGTTGCGATCTTTGCAAAATATTCCCGGGTGATGTATTGGGAGCAAAATTGGTTAAAGGTCTGCTGGCTCCGATGCCTTGGTCTAAACTGATGGTAACCGGTGGTGTGGAACCGACTCAGGAAAATCTGACTTCTTGGATTAAGGCAGGTGTGTTCTGTGTGGGTATGGGTTCTAAATTGTTCCCTGGCGACAAGGTAGCCGCGGAAGACTGGGCGTATGTAACGGCAAAATGTAAAGAAGCATTGGACTACATTGCGGAAGCCCGTGCAAATAAATAAGAAAAAGATCAGCTCATGCCCGCAAGGGGTTAGTGAATTAGGGCGTGGGTATCATTTTGTTTAAAGGTGTATATAAAATGGGTAAGGGCCATCGCGAAGTGGATTCGCGATGGCTTTTCACTTTCCGGCGGGTGCTTGAGGCGGGGCGTTGGCAAAAATATTCTTGTAAAGATTGGTAGATAGAATAAAAATGTGTTCTTTTGTACCGTTTCTTAAGAAATAAAATGAAGCGTTTAATCTAAAACACACAAAAATGAAAAAAGCATTATTAAAGGTGGCCGTCATGCTGTTATGCTTGGCGGGGGTAACTCCTGCAATGGCCCAGTTTAATTTGAAGAAGGCAGTGGGGGGAGCCGTGAAGGCTGCAAAGGCGGTGACTTTGACCGATGAGCAGATGACAGAGTATGTAAAGGAGTACATTGACTGGATGGATAAGCATAATCAGGTTTGTGCAGACGATGATCCGTATACTGTCCGTTTGAAAAAACTGACTGAAGGGTTGACCGAAGTGGAAGGGATGCCGCTGAATTTCAAAGTATATTATGTGATTGATGTAAATGCGTTCGCCTGTGCAGACGGTAGTGTGCGGGTATTCTCTTCATTGATGGATATCATGACAGACGAAGAACTGTTGGGGGTAATAGGCCATGAGGTAGGCCATGTGGCACACAAGGACTCAAAGAACGGCTTCCGTACCGCATTGCTGACATCGGCATTGAAAGATGGTATTTCATCACAAGGAGGAAAAGCGGCTGCTCTGACAGATTCCCAGTTGGGTGACTTGGGAGAGGCATTGGTCAATGCTACTTATTCACAAAAACAGGAACGCGCGGCCGATGATTACGGTTACGAATTTCTGAAGAAAGCAGGTAAGAATCCTTGGGCGATGGCATTGTCATTCCAGAAATTGAAAAAATTGCAAGAAGAGGCAGGAGCAAAGAAAAGCAGCAAGCTGAATCAGTTGTTCTCTACTCATCCCGATCTTGACGCACGTATCCAGCGTATGGAAGAACGTGCTACAAGCGAAGGTATTGAAAAACCTGCAAACACGATGGGGGAAACAGGGAAATAAATGGTTTCCGGCAATGTGGATTATACACATAATAGAGGGTGTCCGTTTCAATGGCGGACACCCTCTTCTTTTTTTGGGAGATTTTTTTGCATGACCTTATCTTGCCTCCCGGCGGGATAAAATCTGAATTTATTATGAGAGAAATCCTTATTGGGAGAAAATCAAAGTCCAAAGTTCAGGTTAAAAGAATCAAGTGTTCTTTTTCGTCTAGATTATAGAAGGAAATCTCTTGGCACAAAGATACGCTTATTTTAATGGTTGACGAATTCCCTGTAGGGTTATATCATAGCTAGATTTCCTAAAATGATGGCAAAAATTCCTTTTTTCTTTCTGATACTTTGCCTCCTCTTTACATTGTGATATGTGCTATGCGTTGTAAATCAGATTGTTAATTATGTGTATTGCTTCTGGACTGTGCAATAACAGGGTGGTTTAATATAAGTGAAAATCACTATCTTTGTATAAACCAACAGAAAGAAATGCACAAAACAGTTTAGCCATGATGAATTACGCATACGATACATCTTTGCAGGAAACGATGATACTGACTGAAGCGTTTCACACAGACAGGGTCATCTGTGACAATGGTAGTCTGTATAAGTTTATATGGGTCCAGGAAGGCAAACTGACATTGATAGTAGACCATGTGGAAATAGAGATGGAGCAGGATGAAATCATCTCTGTGAGTAATCTTCACCGCACGGAGTTCAAGAATGTATCGGGCAGGTATCTTGCTCTTCTTTTCAACGAGAATTTTTACGGCATTTACAAGCACGAGAAAGAAGTATCGTGCAGCGGAGTGCTGTTTAACGGAACTTCCGGTATAGTGCATCTGCGGCTCCCGATAGCCGATTCCGAACTGTTGCACGAGGTGGTGGACAGAATGGTTACCGAATACATCCTGCGGGATAACCTGCAGGAGAAATGCTCCGCCTGCTGTTGAAACGTTTCATCATTCTGTGTACCCGGCTGGCCCGTAAGCAGTTGTCCGGCTTTCCGGTTAATGAAAAAGGTTTTGACATCATCCAGCGTTATTATGTGTTGGTGGACAATCACTTCAAGGAGAAAAAACAGGTACAGGCATATGCTGCTTTGTTGCATCGTTCTCCCAAGACGCTTTCCAATTTATTTGCCGCCTACGGTATGCCTTCCCCTTTGAAGATTATACAAGAACGAGTGGTGACCGAAGCGAAACGGCTGTTGCTGCATACCTCGCACAGCATCAAAGAGATATCGGTGATTTTGGGCTTTGAAAGTGTGGGTACTTTCAGCCGCTTCTTTAAGAATATGACGGGGGAAAATACCTCGGCATACCGGAAAAGACTGCAATAACAAGAACCGGTCCTTGTTGCTGTTGATTTTGATTAGAACAGGGCTTTTCCCATGCCTTATGCAGTTATTCTGAAACAGTTCCGTTATCTGATTAAAAAAACAAGCGTCAAAACTTTCTATCTATCTAATTTTCTTGTAAATTTGCACCTTAATTTTTGGAAGGCATTGCCTTTTAGTTAGAGAATACAAGAAAACGATATAAAATTATGAGTAAGAAATTTGCTGAACACTCGCAACTCAACCTATCACAGGTCAATAAAGATGTGCTGAAGAAGTGGGATGAAAACGATGTTTTCGCCAAGAGTATGACAGAACGTGAAGGATGTCCTTCTTCGTGTTTTATGAAGGACCTCCCTCGGCCAATGGTATGCCGGGTATTCACCACGTGATGGCGCGTACCATTAAAGATACTTTCTGCCGCTATAAAACCATGAAAGGGTTCCAGGTAAAGCGTAAGGCCGGATGGGATACTCACGGACTGCCTGTGGAACTGGGTGTGGAAAAGGCATTGCATATCACCAAAGAGGATATCGGAAAGACCATTTCTGTTGCCGAGTACAATGCAGCTTGCCGTAAGGACGTGATGAAGTTTACCAAAGAGTGGACAGACCTTACTCATAAGATGGGTTACTGGGTGGATTTGGAGAATCCCTATATCACTTATGACAACCGCTATATTGAAACGCTGTGGTGGCTCTTGAAGCAGCTTTATAACAAAGGTCTGTTATATAAAGGCTACACCATCCAGCCTTACTCTCCGGCTGCCGGAACAGGATTGAGCTCGCACGAGCTGAACCAGCCGGGCTGTTACCGTGATGTGAAAGACACCACTGTGGTAGGACAGTTCAAGATGAAGAATCCGAAACCCGAAATGGCGGAATGGGGAACGCCTTATTTCCTGGCATGGACCACTACTCCGTGGACATTGCCTTCGAATACGGCATTATGCGTAGGGCCGAAAATAGACTATGTGGCTGTGCAGACTTACAACGGATATACCGGGGAAAAGATGACCGTAGTGTTGGCGAAAGCTTTGCTTTATACTCACTTTAACAAGAAAGCGGAAGAATTGGCGCTGGAAGACTATAAGCCGGGTGACAAACTGATTCCGTTCAAAGTAGTGGGTGAATATAAAGGACCGGATCTGGTAGGCATGGAATACGAACAGCTTATTCCTTGGGTGAAACCGGTGACAGTGGATGAAAACGGGAAATGGCAAGAAGCGGCCGGTGAGGCATTCCGCGTTATTCCCGGTGACTATGTAACTACCGAAGATGGTACGGGTATCGTACATATCGCTCCGACATTCGGGGCAGACGATGCTTTTGTGGCACGTGCGGCAGGTATTCCTTCTCTGTTCATGATAAACAAGAAGGGGGAAACCCGTCCTATGGTGGATCTGACTGGTAAATTCTATCTGTTGGACGAACTGGACGAGGCTTTCGTAAAGGAATGTGTGGACGTAGAGAAATATAAGGAATATCAGGGCCGGTGGGT